>ERZ777011.990-NODE-990-length-35720-cov-6.314426_pt1 | contig 35720 bp, 35 predicted proteins | sample MGYA00374964_ERZ777011 | MGnify/ENA primary metagenome ERZ777011 (study PRJEB29310, sample SAMD00008975) | mouse gut metagenome | study: EMG produced TPA metagenomics assembly of the Metagenome analysis of fecal microbiota from mouse which was promoted...
CAGTATCACGACGACGATAGGCTTTACTATACTGCGCGTAGGGAACGCGCTCGGGCGGGGCTGCGACCTTCAGGTTTGCAAATGCCTTTTCACTCCGGCAGCAATACTGTATGCCGAGGTCTCCCAGACGCAAGGCTTCCTCCAATAGAGACAGGGAAAGAGCATCACCGAGTAGTTGATTGACCACGCGGAAATAGGAATCATCTGCACGCCAACCGCAGACAACGTCATAGTTCTGGGTATTAGCGCCGAACCTCTTCAGGAAGAACTTACGACAGATGTCATAGTTAGCACCTCTACTTACCTCGTCAGGCTCACGATGCAGGATTAGCTCGGCCATCCAGTATAGCGCCCTATTCTTCTCAAGGGTCTCAAAGTTTAAGATACGCAGACCGGTGCAGTCCAGTGTGTACGAATACAACCACCCATCCACTCCAGGTCTACCGCTAACTGCCCACTCTTTGGCCAGTTCCTTATCAGGCGTAAGATAGAACCCACGACCATAGTCATGCTTATCCTCTCCCAAGCCGAAGGTGGGTGTGAGTACGGCATTAGGGGAACCATGATAGAGCTTAATTGCATTGCTCTTGCCCGGGTCAAGATTAAGTTTAGACAAAGATTTGCTCATAATGACACCTCAGGACTTAAATGTAGGCGAGACGTAAGTGGCGCAGGAGCCGTGCTGAAGGGCGAACTTCAGCATAGATACCCACCATCTTTCACATAGAGCAGAGTAACTTGCCACTGGCCTCCGCGTGTAGACCTATTCATACCCTGCGCTCTAATTCCTGGATTCTCAACCCGAACACGCGGAGGCCGCACGGAAGGGTCTCTTCTGTACATATGGCGCATGAAGGTAGCCTCAGGATGGTACTCAATCGGCTCACCTGCGAGGCTATAGGGATACTTGGATACAGGCTGAATTATAAGTGCTCGCTTTCCTCGATGTCTTTCTACTTCTTAACGCCAAGGACAGCCCAGACCTCTTTCCAGGTTTGCGGACCATCCTCGAATCGTATCCAGAATGGGTCAGAGCAGTCGCGACCGTTGGCGACAAACAACATATCCATGATACAGTAACGCTCTATCCCATAGCGGTCGAGCTCCTCACGAAGTCCTTGCCGGGACCTGGGGGTAATACGGGCCTTGATAAAGTTCCAGCAAGTCCGAGACGTCTGCTCCTTCCACATATCAATGGGGTAAAGTCGACTCGGCTCAGCTATGGGTTCGAAGTCACACCAATCATTCTCGTAGACGGTAATCTTGCCGAGCGCCATATCCTGGCGCATGAGCTCGCCATGGAAGCACCGAACCCCATTGATAGTCTCAATCTTCGACAACTTTGACACCTAACCTTTCATTCACCCAGACGAAGTAGTGCCTGGCTAATTTATTCGGGAACTTAAAATCGCTCAGGCGCACAACATCGGGAGCTATGTTGGCTATGTTGCTGTTATCCAGAAGATAACTTACAAGTTGCTTTTGCGTAAACCAACAAGGCTTTAGTCTAACTTTGGGTATAGACATTCTTGCCTTATGCTTACAGTACTCATCTCCACACTCGAACAGTCCAAGACCAAAGTCAAACAAGGGAGAGAACTCGAGGCTTGCATCAGGTCGGCACACGAATCCAAAGTTGTTTAAGTGTCTGTCCTCGTTAGAAACAATACAGTCCAGGAAGAACATTGTATGCAGGTAGTCACTGACATCGTGCCCAGCGAAGTCACTGCAATCACTGATTATCTGCTGGGCGATTTCTTCATGGGTCCCACGAGGGTCATCCCACTTGTGCAACCATGACTCTCGCAGACGATAGTAGGAAACATAATAGGAATCATCAAAGTCAAACGCCTCAGAGTAGGATGCTGGCCTGCCGTCGATGTCGCACAGCCCCTGGCGAACAACAGACATACCAGCGGGCAGTTTACAGAGCGCGGCATACCGAGAGGCAATGACTTCAACCATGTTATCCTTCCAGGTCTGGTAATCGCAGTAGAAAAGCTCCTTGATATAGAACTTTCCATCAATGGTCTTCCACTTTGCCTGATTGCCCTTAGAGCTAACGTCCACTGCAACCTTTATAGCTTCACTTTCCTTGAAGCTTCTGTAGGGTAGAGTACCAGCCGGAACAATACCCTGATTAGCCTCTGGCATAACTAACACCCTCCCCTTAGAAGTTTTACATGAAGACGGAGGTGAGGGACACAGCCCTCACCTGCACTTCAATTACTCTGGAACATAGTTATTAGGTTCCGTTCACCGCCAAGCGTATAGAACGAAAGTATTGGAGCTGATAACAGGAATCGAACCTGCAACCTGCTGATTACAAATCAGCTGCTCTACCTATTGAGCTACATCAGCATAAGCGCCGCTTAACGCACGGCGGGCGAGGCCGTCAACGCGGCCAGCGAACAGTTTTGTCAATTGACAAGACTTTCTACGTCTGTGTTAAACAGCCTTGCCAAAGCGACCAGACCTTTCAGGGTAGGGTCACGACGTCCCTCAGTCCATGCTTCCACGACCTCAGGAGCCACACCGATTTTGCCAGCAACATCCCTGGCAGTGTACTGATACGCCTGCATGAGCCAGAGGAGACGCTTACGGAAACTCTCCTCGACAGTAGGTTCCTTAATGCCGCCGAGATAGGTCTTACCTCGGTTAGATGGACTGAGTTTTGGCTCAGTAGAACTGCTGTTACTCGAGCTCAGATTCATAGGTTCCACAGTATCACTCCTGACATTATAAGGGCGTAACTATTTAGACCGCTTCTTCTTTCGGATGCTGTACATAGCATGAAACATCAAACCGAGGAAGGTAACAGTCATCACGACAAAGAGCGAGCCTAAAGCCGCAGAACGCCCAATACCAATGGGGTCCTCGAACTGCTCTATGTTAGAAACTATGAGCAGAGAAGATGTAAAGATGGAAACGATGCAAGTCATTACAGCCAGAGTATATGCCACAGACACTTTATACCCAGGCGTTGGAGGAGCATCCTTATCCTTAAAGAGCGGTAGAATCAGCTCAGGTCCCACGTACATGAGCACGAGGATAAGGGGCGGCGAAGCATCTCCCATAAGGAACTGGAATAGCAAAAAGGCATCTCTTAATGTATCTAACAAAGTAATCACTCCGCGTAGGTACAGCTTCCCCTCCTATGTTACCAGGGAGGGGAAGCGTCCTCTTCTTCTGTGTTAGGAGCAATAATGGTACACTCCGAAGTAGGCAGCGCCACAGGCTTAGCAAGAATAGCAGCGCCTCCGAACTCCCTCAACTTCTCCTGCATGAAGACTACCGCTTGCTCCTCCGTAGGAAACTTCTTGTGGAACTCCTTACCAGGGTGTTCCTTTAAGAAGGACAATATCTCATCCCAGGTCCTCGTGATGGTGGAACCTGTACCGGTCACCGCCACATAGAAGCCCGACTTGGTCTTACCCACGACGGCTTACTCCCAGGACAGGTAGCGGTACTGCATATCAACCTCGGCGGTCAGGTCCACCCAGCCGGTGGACGTATCACAAGAGGAGTTCCGAAGTCCGTGGAAATTAGTGCACAGAGCCTTGTCATTGACGACATCACTGTGAAGCTTGTCATCCAAAATCTGGATGCCGGCCTCGTACAGCAGAGCCTTCAAGGCATCCACGGGGCTGTACTCCATAGCAGAATCAGCGGCGACAGGGGACTCCACGGTCAGTGCCTTCAGTGCGCCGTCCTTCATGAAGTAGAGTACCATCTCATCGTGGTCGAAAGACAGTCCGGCGGACTTGTCCGGCCAGCCCTCCACGTAGATGAACTCGTCGATATAGTCCAGCATATCGGAGGTGGCATTGGTAGCGATGACAGTAATGTCGGCGGTACAGATCTCGGCGTTGGTATTGACGGATTCGTTCATTTGTAATTCCTCCTAAAATATTATGGGTGGGTGTAGGAATGTATATTCACTCTCACACAACGAGAGGCATACACAGGGTTAGTTATTACTCGGTCTCCTCGGCCGTGGGGAGCGGCGCACTCAGGCACCGCTCGTCCCAGGAGATATAGAGCTTGACACTCCCGTTGACTGTGGCCGAGTAGGCACAGTAGCCAGCGGAAGTATACCGGTCGACCACGGTATCGACCTCATCCTGGCTGTAGCCGCCACAGGGTACAACGGCATACTTACGGGTAGGCACGCCCTTCAAGCGGAGGGACGTAGGCGGCTTGATGCGGTTCTTGTGAATCATGGCGTTGCAGAGGAACACCAGCGTAGCACTGTTGGCAGGCTCCTCATAATGCATCACCACAGGTGCACGGGCGGCCTCCACGGGGAACGGGACAGTGCAGAGCTTGGTGGCACAATCGTCCATCAAGACAGCTTCTGCTCCCTCAAGAGAGGTCAAGTCAATCGCAGTAGACATTCTTCTATCTCCCTTCAAATTACAGTGACGACAACAGCTCGTCTGTTTTGGCGACGTAGGAGATGCACAGCCCATCCTCGGTCGGTTGCTCCCAAGCGGCAGTATGCATTCCATGCTTTAGACACCAACTTCTCATCTGAGTAGTAGTGACACTCTCCACCTTCACGTGGGTAATGGGGCTTCCTTGCAGCTGCTCCAGACAACTGCGGACAAGTTGAGTAAAAGTTCCTTGATGCTGTTTGACCAGGGAGACATACTTGAAAATAATCTCCTTGTGATTAAACACAACCAAGTAGACATACGTAGAACCTTTGAGTGAGGTGAAGCCTATTTGCTCCCTAAATATGTTACGGGAGCAGGACATTTCAATGGACGTCCCCTCCTGCTTTCCCAGCCAACCAGCACAGACTGTTAGGAAGTCGTCGGATAAGTACATAGACTTCTGTGTATTTTCGTATTGCACGACGGCCTCCTTAGGTGCTATATTTTGTGGGACAGTATAGCGGTCCCGCTTATACACGGGACCGCCAGTTAGTAAAGGCTACTGCCTTACCACAGTGATGCTGTAGTTGTAGATAGCAGTACCGCTCGCCCCTGTTGTGACGTCCAGGTTATTGACCTCACCCACAACATAGCTCTGCTCCAGGTAAGTCCTAAAGGGCTCGATGGAGTCAGCATTCGATGTGTTGCACCGAATGACAATGGAATCCAATCCGACCTCAAGACCGGAGATGGTGAAGCCATCAGTATTAGTCTGAGCATAGCTGAGCAGTTCAGACGCATACCCAGCGATGCCGCCAGAGGACATATAAATCTTGGCGGTCTCGTTGTACTTCTGGGCCTCAACAGTAAATGGAGTAATCTCCGCCTGAAGTTGAGAAATCTGAGCCGAGGTCTTATCGAAAGCATAGCCCAGGCCAGTAATGGCGCAACCCGCAAGAATCACAAGGACCAGCAGGGCATTCAGGATACTGATACCCGGACCCTTAACTTTGATGGGCGGCTCCTCATCTTCCTCCACGACAGGAGTCTTGACGAACTCCTTACGAGGCGGCTTAGGCTTCTCTTTGACGGGAGGCGGCGGGGATGGCTCTTTACGGCTCGACGCATACTCACCCAGGCCCAGCTCCTGCTTAACCGCATCCATCTCCGCATTGTAGGGAGACCGATAGGAGGTCACAAGATGGGCCAGAGGGACAATGATGTTCTTAGCGAATGGGGTCAGCTCCTCATACTGGGCCTTGATAGCATCCACGTCGATTAGGTCGAGGTCCCCATAGCAGGAAAGGCCCTCACCCCTCGCGGCATACAAGTCCTCCGGGCTGTCATAGATGCTCAAACTCTCCAGGAGTTTATTCTTCACATCCACGAGGGCCACACGAGAGCCGTAGTTGATGACCGACTGGAAGTTAGACACCCTCGCCTGAATCACGAAGTTGGCCAGAGCGTTGCAGAGATAGACAGTACCAACGCCGGGGATTTTCTCCACGAGCTTAAAGGCGGCCTCCACTTCTTCACGCAATACCACAAAGGGGACACCACCCACAGACAGAGCGTTAACATAGTCTTCGCTCTCACCCTGCTGGCGGGGCCACATGGAGAGATACACATCGAAAGGGGTTCCCAGAGCTTGCGCGTCGATGGCAAGTTTATCCGGGGACGAGGCATAGTTTACTCCGAGGGCGAACTTACCATTGACCTTGAACAGGACGTTAAGGTTACTGGTGTCGATAAAGATAGCATTAGGCATCAGCTCTCACCACCCGTCAAGAAGATAACCTCGATACGCCCAGGCTCCGATGTGTTGATATGGTGGATAGGCATCTCGAAGCGGTCAAGGATTCTTAGGCCATCCGCAGTGTTCTCCGCCATGATAGTAAGCATTAGAGCGGGAGGCAGAGTGAACGGTACGGCCTCACCGTTCTCATTAATGGCGGCCAGACTGTCGATGTCAATAATCTGACCCTGCGCGTAGTTGGCATTCACATCAGCCTCATAGAGGTTGACGAAGGACACACCAACGACATTGTCGAGAATAGTACGAATCCTCGCCAAGTCGGTGTAGTGAAGGTCAAAGGTACGCTCCGACTCGAACGCCACCTTAGCACTATCCAGGGACTGCTTTGCGGTATCGCGGGCGGACTTGGCCGATGCCTGCTGGGCAATAGCACTCTCCAACCTGCTCTTGGTATCGAAAGTATTAGAGAGGCTATAGGGAGAAAGCACCGCGCCATAGACAGCCGCAAGAGCCAACAGGAACAGAAGGATTTTCTTTATCATAGCAACCTACCTCCTGTCTTCTTCATGAAAGAAGTCTTACTGGAGATAGTGCCAATGAAGGTATCTGTCTTGGCAAACAGCTCCAAGAAGTCATGAAGCACAGACACTTCCTGACCGCCCACCCGAGCCACCACAGTAAGCCCCTTGAGCTTAGAGGACACCAGACCATCCGAGAAGGGTTCAGCTGGCGAAACTCTGACCTCGCTAACAGCCTCGCTCTCGCTAATCTCCTCGGCATCCACTCCAGGAAAGATGGGAGCGTCATCGAGCAAGGACTGCTTACCCTTGGCTTTGGTGGACTTGCCCTTCCCGCCGAGAGACACCTTCATGGACGGGGACTTCTTGGAGGGTTTAATCTTACCGGCGCTCTTGGAGGCACCGCCGGACTTCTTACCTATATTCGGCATTGCACAGCCTCCTTAATAAATCCGGCGCATCTCATCAAGAGAGCAATAGCCGGCATTGATATAGGCCGCCAACTTATTTTCAATGGTGCCGTGTTCACGCTCCACGTGGGTGCGTATCATTTGCTCGGCTCTCCATAGCTCCTCAAAGTTAAGCATGGCGGTTTTCATTTCATCGGTAATCACGAGTATCTCACATAGGGGCTGGAGACTATACTTAACTCGTGAAGCGTCAGGCGGAAGGAAATGCTGACGCACACCGGCGCGATAGGCGAACTTGTCAAACTCACTTTTATCGGGCTGGAGCACACGCTTAACCATCCCAGGACCGGACCACCTGCGGAACATCTTGTGATTGACAATCACATTCAGCTGAGAGATGATGGTCTTATAGTCACTCCCAAAGAACTCATTGAGCTTGTTAGGGGCGTGCCAGATGCGGTCGATGTGGGTAGTGGTGATAACACCGATGGCAGAGTTAACAAGGTCCCGGACTGCAAAGGCCACCTCTGCATTAGGAATCTCATTCAGCACCGCGATATCGATATCGAACTTCTTAGCCATCTTCATGTGGTTCAAAAGGATATCGATGTTGCCACGATAATCGAACTGGCTGTGAGCCATACGCACTTCGATGGGGTTAGAGTACTCCACGATGTTGATAGGCTCTTCGCATATCTCGTTTATCATGGCCATGATAGTGGTGTTCTTGCCGGAACGCATCTCACCAGTAACGAGGGTTAGGCCAGTGCGCCTCCGGGAAATCTCACGCAGGACAGCCACGTCTCCCTTCGGGAAACCCAACTGGTCCACGCGCAAGGTGGTGGTTGCCACGTTCTGGATAGCGCAGGTGACCATCAGACCAGCATCACTACGGATGCACTGGCAGCGCACATCCACTGTTCCATCTCGGAACAAGTCAGCAATCTGGGTGGTGACACCCATGTTGGAGTCAAGGTCCGCCGCCGACGCACTGGTGAGCTTACCGATGACAGCCTTGCAAACCTTCTGCATCATGTCGAAATCGATTACGAAGGAAGACTGTATCATCTCGCGCTTGATGCGATAGTAGATGAAGTGCGCAGGCACCTTATCTATGTAGACGGACTTCAGGTGTAGGTCGGAACCGCCCAGCTCAGAACAGTCGATGACGAGCCGGCGGAAAACAAGCAGGGGCCGAAAGTTAGCGACCTGCATACTAATAGTGAAATTGGATAGACCCTGCTTCACCAATCGGTAGTTAGCATCTGCAATACAGATAAACCGAAATCGGTAGTTGGGGATATCCACCTGCAAGGTAGCGTTATCCAGAGTGGTCCCCAGCGGCAGATAGCAAATCATGATATCCTTTTGCCGCTGAAGAAACACGCCATACTTGTCGGCATAGCCACGCAGTTCATCCGGTGTAGGGTCAATCTTCAGCCACACGAAGGGAACGCGATACTTTGTTTCCAGAACCTTCTTGATGTCATCCAGCTCAAGGAAACGAAGTAGGATTAAATTGTCGATTAGCTCCGAGCCATGCAGGTCCTCACTCCGCAGAGAGAACGCCATCTGAGAGCTTAGGTTGGCTACGAAGTCCTCGACCTTAAAGTCAATGGGAGATACCATGTTTTAACCTCCCAGCGTTCCATTTACGATATTGCTGATAAGAATGTTGCCAACCTGCATCGCCCCAAAAAAGAACAACACGCCAGCTACACCGACTTCCACCAGGGTGACAATCTGCGACAGGGTAGATTCGGGAGCACGCACCACAGGGCCCGCCGGATTCATGAAATCATCCTTAGGGGCTTTGGGTGCCTTAGCCTTCTTGAGCTTAGGGGAATCCGTTGTGAAGCCCTTCTTGGGCTTAGAGGTATTGGCCTGAATGGGCTTGGACTTCTTGGCAGGCTTCTCTTTAACCAGCTTGGAGGTCTTGGGCTTCTTGCTCTCTTTGCCCTCCTGCAGGAACCGCTGTGCCCCACGCTTGAGCGGAGGCGGTGCGTCCTCCTCTTCCTCCTCGGCTTCCTCCTCGTCGATAACCTGGCGCCGCTTAGCACCACCGAGGGAAGGACGCTTATGCGCCACAGGAGGCTCAGGCTCAAACTCCTCAACCTCCATGGCGGGCTCCGGCTCAAGAATATTGTCCTCGGCTACCGGCTCAGGAATAGATTCCTCAACTGGTTCACCGGGCAGGCCATAGTCGGGAAGCTCAACATCATTCACTTCGCCGAAGCAGTCAGGGGGCTGAGGTTCCTCCACCGCACTAGGGGCCGGGGACCCAAAGCCTTGCATGTCGAAACGCTCATCGGCGCCGCTGGCCACCAGACTATCGATGTCCGCCCCGGCGTTACGCCCTCTTTTGAAACCCCCGTTACGGGAGGAACGACGCGTCGTCCGGTCCGTACCCTGGCCTTTCTTCGCTGTCTTCGGGGCCCTCGCGTCGCCATGGTCTTCTATGATTACTGTCATTCGAAGCACTCCTCCCTAACTGATTTAACAGCGCAACAAGCTGTGGTGACATTTTCTTTTGCTCTCGTTCGCCATGATTACGGGCATACTCCTTAATCTTACGCTCAGCAGGAACAACACTGAGGTCATAGATTTCATCGGACGACACCAATAGCGTAGTGAAGATAGAGTTCATTTCGATATCGGAGATGCTATTATCCTCAGAGTCCATCACATACAAATCAGAGTTTCGGACTTTGAAGTAGCCCGCTTCTTTCAATGCAGTTGCATCGTCGGAAATGATTATGATAGGCAAACGCTTGAACACGAAGAGGTCATCAAACTTGCGAATCAACTTAAGACATTTCTTAGTCATGGGGTTAGCGAACAATACCAACCCTAAGACATCCCGAGCATTGAATTGCTGTAAAGACGCCACGAGGTAGTCCAGGTCCTGCGACGCATTTAGACGGCAATCGGTGCCCTCGACAGCGTCTGCAAACATCTGGATGTTTTTAGCATAGACGTGCACAATCTTCACAGTCTCACCACCCGTTAATCAACACACCGCAACTCGACTTCCCCTATCATGCAAGGCTCCACCAAAATATTAGACCCCTCAACAAGAGGGGAGGTAGACTGAACCTGCATAGGCAGACCGACATCGTAGAACTTGCGGTATGCCTTAGACTGTAGAAGTCGTGCTTTGGGACAACGGTGCGTTATCCTCACACCGGGTTGAACATTCATATACTCGTTATACAACGCCAGGGCACACACGTCATCTTCAGTCTTCACAAGACTTCCGGACAACACAATGCAATCATCCTGAACGTTGGCCTCGAGCTGCTTAGACAATAGGGCCAGGTGCCTGCGGAAATCACCCAAGTCATGGAATGTCAGACCAAAGGCCTGGTCATGACCATCCGCCGCACAAAATACCCTAAAGGTATCCAACAACTTTCTATTGTAGAAATCACGAAAAGACCCCGAGTAGGTGTTATCAATTCTGATAACGACCACCGCGAGACACTTCTCTTCCTTAGCAATCTTATTGGCGATAAGACCACTAAAGTTCCTAACATGCAGTTTTAGGGTTTCCTCCGTTGCAATGTGAACAGCGAGAACAGTGTCCCCATAACGCTCACGCTTGAACTGGGGAGTTAGATGGTCCACAACCTTCCGGGCAAAGGAGTGTACCTCTTGGAAATCTTCCGCCAGACCGTTGAGGACATACTTATCCCGCGTGGACATAGCCCTGTTCAGAATCTGAAAATTCTCAGTCCGGAAGCAGGCGTTAATCTTGGGGCCAACGATGTAGGAGAAGAACCTCCGAGTATAGGCATAGTTCCACCTGTTCAGAGCAATCATCAGCCCAGGCCCCGGCAGCTTCGTACTGGCCACAACGTTATAGAGTGCCCGACCGGGTGCCGAAGACATATCTACCACATCGGAGTACATGGAGCCGAGAGCATACACCATGGCATTGAAAGATAGAGAACGATGGAAGTAGTGCTTGCACAGATGGTTAGCCACCAGCAGAGACGCGTAGGCCCCAGATACTTCGGCCCCGCCGAGAAGCCCAATCTCCTCAAAGGAGTTGTACATCTTGAAGACCATCCGGTCCTGCTCATAGTCTCCAACGTACACATGATGGTCTATCACGATGGGTGTGTAGCCCTGCGCGATGAGAGTATTGATTACGCGCCTATCCTCCGCACCAGAGCCAGAGTCGCAAATGATTACGACTCTGGCGGAGGTACGACGGACCTGCTGTAGGATATCCCGGTCAACAGTATGCTGGCGTGTAGAGTACTGGAAGTGAATAGGTCTTACATCGTACAACGTAGACAGGACTTCCTCCCACACGAGATTGCAGTTGAAGCCATCCATGTCATAGTCACCATAGATGAAAATCTCTTCATTCGCCTTAATGGCAAAATAGAGTTCACTACAAATCGCATTGATGGAGGAGGACCGAATATCGGGCAACCCATTCTGATAGACGGGCATAAAGACATCTGTGTTCACATAGTCGAGCACGCCCACTACGAGGTCACCTCCTGTTCTGCGTCATGCGACGAATAAAATCCATTTGCGAAGAAATGATATTGTTAGGTGCAGTGATAGCACCCATTGCCAGCTCGGGGGTCTCCTCGGGCTGTTTAGAAACCGCCGCATCCTTAGTGAGAATAGACACGTAGATGGATGGGTCATGCTCAGGGTAATAGAGATGGAGCTCCTTGATGGCCCGTGTAACCAGTACATAGCAAAGACGGTTCTCGGCTTCCTTCTCGGCTACGGCTGTGTTAGGCTTGTACTTCATCTCGATGCTCGCGAAGTTCGGGAACAAAGTTTCGGAGAAGTCGATAGCCAGGACGTAGTCGAACTCCAGGCCCTTCAAGCCGTGGAAGGTAGACACTGTGACACCAGCCTCATTGTCCGAGTTGCGCTCGCGCAACTCACGTTGCATATAGTCCCAGGTCAGCGGGCGATTAAAGAACTTCTCCGCTCTCTGGAGATAGACCATCTCGAAGCCCTGCTCAGGTGCCCGTGGGTTAGAGGACCTCAGCATGAACTCAAAGTAGTACCTCCGGTAAAGACGAATCAGTGCCCCGATGTAGTCAGACACCGGGGAAGTCTCCACCACTTCGGAGATACGGAATAGAGTCCGCAGCGCATCATCCGTCCCGTTGGGCTGTTCACTGAAGTCGAGCACGAGGTCATGCAGATGCCCTCTCCGCTGAAGGCGGTTAGTCTCAATGATGCGGTCCCACATATCGTGGGACAGCGGGAGAAAGCGGAACAGGCCACGGTTTAGGTCTACGTTATCCTTCTCCTTGAGGGCACGGATAGCCTGGTTCAGATGGCGGAACACAGGGTTGTTAAAGGGCCTGCGGTCATCCAGAACCTTAAATGGAATCCCGGCGTAGTACATCTCCTCGCACATAATCAGGGCAGACTGATTGTTACGATAGGTCAGCACTGTATTAGGCCATCCGTCCGGACCAATCTGTTTTAGCTGTGCAACGACGCTTGCACTCTGGTCATTCTCGAACGGGAGCGGATGCGTCACGATGCGACCACCAGTCTTGACAGTATTGATAGGCTTCTCAAACCGAAGAACGTTAAGGTCAAGAATCTTCTTAGCACCGTCCACAATGGTGTCGGGGCAACGGTAGTTGGTATCCAGTCCAAGAAGCTGAACATCATCCAGGCGCTCAGTGAGGTTAACCACGTTATCCGGGGACACGCCCTTGAACTCATAGATGGTCTGGTCCGGGTCACCTACCACGACCAGCTTGTTGATATTAGGGTTATACAACTCCAGGAGCAACTCATTCATCAAGCGAGTAAAGTCCTGGTTCTCATCCGCGATGATGAGACGGTAGCGAGCCTGCAGTTTCTCCTTCAGCTCCGGGTACCCGCGCAGAGTTTCAATCATCAGGACAAGATAATCAGTGAAGTCCATCAAACTCATCTGACGCTTCATGGAGTCATACTTCTTGATGCAAGACTGCACAAAGTCCTCACGCAGGCCGGAGTCAACGAACTTAGCAGTGGCAAAGAAATCTTCCCAGTCCAACATAGACTCGACCTTGTAGGTGTACAGCTCGTCCAGGACAGTAAAGTCAACCGTATTGGTATCTGTGTCGCCATAGAACTTCTTCCACCGGGGAGTGAGGATAGAAGTCCACACCTGAGACTTGTCATCATTAGAGATAATCTCCAACGGAGGAAGCTTGACATCCTTAGAGAATGCGGTCAGCCACTTGTGACAGAACGCATGGACAGTAGAGGAATCGATGGAGTTATCCAGTGCATCGCTCTCCTTGAGCGTTTTATTCACGGCGGCACACATGGCATTATGCCTGTTCTCGATAGGCTTCACATTGTGCTTATTGTAGTTGAGATAGAGGATGCGGGGCAGGGTCACGGTAGTTCCCTCAACAGGCATAGGGCTTAGATGGCCGATACCAAGAGCCTTATCGAGCATCTTGTCGATAAGAATCTCTACCTGGAGGGAAGTCGTTTTACCGGCGCCAGCGGTGGCGATAACGACACGGGCGTGCTTGGTGCACGACAGCATCAACATAACGTCCGCCGAGGGCCGGTAGTTCAGCATACTCATCACGTGCTTAGCGAAGGCGAAACGCTGTGCACCCTCCTTGCCATAGTGTTGCTGAATGTAGGCGGCCACATTGCCAGTAATGGTATTGCCGGAAAGAAGGCTGAGCCTCTTAAAGTGCTCAGCCTTCTTATAGATTTCCAACTCCTCATCGTCCGCGGCAACGACGTCAGCGTAGATATTTCCGGAGTCAGCTTCCGACATATCGAGCTCACCCGAGGGAGTGCCCTCCCAAGGAGGGCACTCATTCTCAGGGCTCTTAACAGCCCCCGTGTCGGTAGACGGAGACTGACTGGGGTTTTCGTCAAACCCAAGGTCCATAGTTTCAATCACAGTAGCGGACACCCCCTGTAAGATTCGATGGTTGTCTGGAGCACCGGCTTGTCGTTGATGTCGTCCTCCAAGGTTCCAAAGCACGTAATCGTAGACAAGGCCATGGTGCTATCGTCCGCGCTCAGCAGGTTGAGATAGGTGAAGTGCTTGAGAAGTTCCGACGGAGTATAGAGCGGGTTGTCCTCGTCCGTGACGATAGGCATGATGTTCACCGTAGAGCGCAACATCTTGTCGTAGTAGGACAAACCGTTGTTACGTGGAGAGAGCATATTCACCGCCAGCATGACATCGTAGTCCACCGCAGGCTCGAGGTTGCGATATTCCAATGTCATGATTTCAGCGAACCGCTTGTTACCGTCCTGGAAAGACTTCTCCTCCTGGGAAGGGGTTTTCTCAATAAGCGCAAGCAACGTACGCATATCGATGAAGCGATGGAAATCTTCCTCCCCGATAATCTGAAGGTCCTTATCGAAGAAGTCAGACGTAAAGCGGCAGGTGAGGCCCATAGAGCCAGGGCAATAGAGCAAAAGGAACTCGTGGTCGGAAAGACCATACAAGACGCTGTTCTTGACGGTAGGATAGATTTCCTCCTGATAGGTTGCACGCACCTGCTCTGCCATCGAGACGAATACGCTACGCCATAACGCATCGGTCTCCTTGTCCACAGCAGAGTTATAGCCATCCTTTGCTACCTGCCGCTGTTCTTTGAACACAGAGATTTCATCTGTGAACAAGACTTGGGAGCCCTTGAAGGAGCTGCGGAAATCAACAAAGGGGGCTACATCTCCATAGTTGATATACTCGAACAGGTCAAGGTGGGGAGCCAGGCGTTCCAGGAGGGCAGAGTCCATATTGGTCGTGTTGCCCTTCTCGATATCATCCATAGCGTCCTCCGGGCGGAAGACGACGGTGGACTTAGACTGAAGGTCCACGTACGCGATATAGAGCGGCCTGGGGTAAATGCGCTTAGCCGCACTCTTGCTCATGCGATAGCCCAGCTTCTTAGACAAGGCTTCCTCCTCGGGGCCACGCGGACGCGGTGCCATAAAGAGGGCCTCATCGGACAGAGCGCAGAAACAATAGAAGTTCACATCCGGCCCGAGGTAGCCGAACTCCTCAGGCAACTTGCGCGCCCACATAAACCGTTCGTACAGGGACAGTTTGCGATAGTCATAGTTGAACCTGTAGTCCACATAACTCCGCAGATAGGGGTCCACGTAGAGTGGGCTGAGGTTATACTTCAGGGGCAGATACAGGAGCAAGAGTTGAACATCCTGCGGATGCCCAGGAAGTAGACACTGAATTTTGGGGCTACCGCCACGCAGTTGCATAGCCTTAATTTGCTCACCCAAGGCATTGATTGCCTTCATCAGCGTAGGGTGGTTCAGCTCATTGGTAGACTTCAAGGAGCGCAGGTGCTTGACCATGTCAGCAATGTCAATGCCATCGGTCAGCTTGCGCTGGCGGTCGGCCACATGAACGGTAGTGTCAAACTTGACATGGCCCTGGTAGGAGTACTGAAGGTACTCCCACGCTGCGATGAGGGGGTCGTTGGGGTCGTTAGTACAGTCTCCGCAGAGAAGCACCACATAGTCCTTGATGTTGTACTTAGCACCGAACGAAGTGCCCAGTGCCACAAGACCGAAGTCCTCCTGCGATGCATCGAACTCGTCGGTGTAGACGGGAAGGTAGACACTGTCAGACAGGCCACTGAACAGGCTTACCTCCCCCTCATTACCACTGGGGCCACCCCAGAATATTTTATTGCCGCTCAAGATTTCCTTGTCAAAGGGCGCGCAGTCCGCATCCAAGATGATAGGCACTCGGGGGTCGGGGCACCTATCCTTCCGCCGAACATATGCAATGATATCCATGGAACAGAGTGTATCCCGGTCGAAGTAGTGCGGGATAGTGTCAACGGAAATCGACATACGCACCGGTTTGACGACTTCTTCCTCATTCATGATTCCGTTCTTATAATCCATTTTCGTCATCAACCTCCTGAACAATTGTTGTCTTGTTGTCGATACTGCGAGACAGGAACATTCTGTTTGCAGGGAGTCCCTCCGCCATTGCAAGGTCTTGAGCAATAATTACAAGATTAAAACCTTGCTCCTTCAGATGAAGGAGCAGCTTATTTAACTTCTCTATGTTTTTCTTCGCTGACCCGGAGAAGGCTTCGTCAACGTAAATGGTGCGTACACCTAATAGATGCATGACACCCTTTAGGGCTGCAAATGAAACAACCTGTTGGAAAAGCCTTCCCTGCGTTCCACGAATCCTTCCAGGGAAGTCTTTTGCGAAAGTAGATGTTACTGTAGCATCGATGTGAATCTTGCCACGTAGAACTCTGGCAGACAGGTTGACCTGATACCCATCGGCCGGATAGACAAACGCGAGGTCATCTGCGATACCACTTGCCAGGATAGACAGGACCGCCTGCCTCCACTCGCTCTCTTGTGTAGTGATAGCCTGGTCCAAAGTCTTTAGGTGCTCAGACAAACCAACTAAGAAGTTGACCTGTGATTCGAGATAGTGTTGCTTCTGCACGGCCTCATCGTACAACATATTATTTCGCTCAGCACTCTTGTAGGCACGAGTAAGAGTACGAAGTCGGGCGCTATACATAAGCCTCACCTACCGAACACAAGATAGAGCGAGTCGGCCTGGAAAATGACCTTACGCTCTTTTACATACAAAGTCAACTTGTCGCGAAACATACCTAATAGGGATTGTACTTCCGAGGGAATACTCAAGGTAGCTTGAGTTATCTCTCCCTGAACATTCTCACCACGCATTAACTTCTTCAGTTGCAACGTGTCCACACCTTCGGTCTCAAATGTGGTTTCGATTACCTCGCCTTTGTCGTTCTCCAAGATAATCTTAGAGTTCCCCAAGTCAAAAGTCATCTGTGGGAATTTGCTACGCATTAGTTGTGTCACGGAGAGGATGCCCTTCATACTTAGAATATACTTCTCTCGTACAATACCGCGAGTGACTATACTACTATCCACCGCAGTATTGGGCAAATATTTCTCCATAAAAACAACTGTGCGCTCCTCCTCGCCGACGGAAAAGACTAACCCACCTTCAAACCAATAGAAGCCATTTCCCTCATTATACTGGATAAGCTGGTAGAGAAGAGACGCCTGAACTGCCATCGTAGGGCATTTACCCGTTTGAAGGATGAAGCTATTCTTTAGGGCGGTCACAGCAAAGGTGTCGCAGAAGTTTATCATCTCATGCGAACGAGACGCCGCAAGGGTCATTGTGCGGAAAGCTTTCAAATCAATAGTCTCTACGGCCTTCGCCTGCTGTTGTAGGGTGGCCAATTTCTCCTTCTGCTCTTTGATAGCCTCGGTGTACTTAGCGTCAATCTTTGGTGAGACGGCGTCCTCCGTAAAGGGATTCGAGGACTGCATCTCACCATCCAAATGCATTAGGCTCACACCATTGTACTGCTCCTGCAGGGACTCTAGCTCCACTTCCGCCCTACGAATGCGAGAGGCGGAATCAGATGCTTCGATGAGAGCAGTTTGGAATCGCTGGTACTTGCTGACTATTTTATCGGCCTGCGGATTGTTATACTCGACGCAAAGCGGCGTGAGCTTTAGACGGTCATCCCCCGAAACAAACCGGAGAACATCCTTGTCGTAGACAATCCGGAAAGCGTGCCCCTTCTCGATAAGAGGCAGGACACTGGAAAGAAGGATGTTGAACTGGCGGAAGGAGCTACGCTCATCACCGACCTTCCTGGTAATAGTTCCTTCACACTGACCGGTGCAGACAATGCTGTAGTTGATAGTCTGGGCAATAATGTAGTAGTCCAGTCGCTCACCAGCAGTTGCTTTTAGAATTAAGGTGACCATCTCGGAAGCCTGAAGCTTACTTAGCAGCTTTAAGTTCTTCATAGCTGCTCCTCATAGAAGGCCAGACGATGGTCAACATAAGAGGTTAGGTCTTTGATGGTCTGCTGGAGAAGCTCCACTTCGCCATTTAGGTTCTCCAACAGTTCTTGCTGGGTGAACTTAGACACCACACTGATGCTGGGGACAACAGCCTCCAACATCTTTACCTGCTCTGCAGTGAGCTTAGAGAGGGCACTGAAGGCCCGAGCGGCACCGTCTGTGCGCTCACGCATCTTGATTGTGTATTCCAGCTCAATCTGACTGAGCCTCGCTCTCCGTTCCGAAATCGACTGTTCCATTAGAACCGTCCTCCTCTTCTGTACTTTCAGGTGTAGCCAAGGGATTCTTTAGGGTTTCAGTGTACTCACGATACACTTCATCCCAGGGGTGGTTTAGGAAAGAAAAGATGAATGCAAGAGGTGACCCAGCGAAGGAACCCTCCAGTGTCTCGAATAGAGTTTCACCGTGGTAGTTGGTAGTAGCGATTTGTCTACGCTCCACGATTAGCTCCCTGCTCTTTTGGGATGCCTCCAGCTTAGGAAAGTCTATCGTGTCTGCTCGGCCCTGCAAATGAATGGTATTGTTATCGATGCCCTTGAAACGCCCATCCTCTATGAGCACAACAGGCACAGTGACATCCAGGCTGTCGTCGATAATCTCATCCACCTTGGTTCTGCCTATAGTGCCGAGCCAGATGCCTTTACAGGTGTGGGCCTCGTTAAGCCAATACTCTCCACGGGCCAAGTGCATATGACCAAAGAAAGAATAGTTGTAGGCCTGAACATAGGACGCCTCCTCCACATCATCGAAGGTACCCCACATTTTACAGATGTCATTAGAGCCAACATTCTGATGGAACAATCCAATGCGGGTGTCGCCTTGCTGTGGGACCTTTGCAGGCAGACCATAGTGATTGAAGTAGAAGGTGGTGTCCCCATCCTCAATGATATCAGGAATCACGATGCGGCTGTTGAGGCCACGAGGCTGGATATATCTCTTTAGCTTAGAGAGGCTATCATCCTGCACAGAGGACACAAGGAACCAAAAGGGATTGTTCTTGGCATAGGATATCTCGTGGTTCCCCACAACCGACCAGACGCTCTCAAAGACTGAGCAGAAGTAGTAGAACACTTCCATCAGTTGCATGGCATCGGAGGGATTAGATAGCCCAGCGTCGAACACATCACCAAGGAAGATTAGCTTTGTTGTATAGCCACGCTTTTTGTAGTTCTCGGCGATAGCCATAATGTCTTGCATAGCTGTCAGGATTTCACCGAAGTAGTTTATCCTGTTGGCCTTCTCCATGTCACAGTGAAGGTCGGTCGCTATAAGGTATGCATTCTTCATCGCTGTACAGCACCCTCCCTTTCATTGGACATTCGACTTCAGTCGTGACGGAGCGTAACTCCTCCAGCAACTTGTTATGCTCACGCTTTAGACGTTCCGCCTGCTGGCCTGCCTTGCGCGAGTAGGACATTGCTATAGATGCCGATGTTAGATGCTCTAATGCCTTTAGGGCTTCCCCTGCATTAGAGAGTTGCTCCTGTCTCACCTTAGGTGGTCTTGTAGAACAGGCAACCATGGCTGACTGCAACAGTTCGATTACCTGGAAGCACTCGTTTAGGTGCTCGAACAAATCCGGGGAGATAGCTTCTGTTATCGGAGATGCTTTAGGGTGGAAGTCACCCAGCTCCTCGACCAGTTGCATGGCAAGTTTTACGCTCTCGATATCTTCGAAGCGAGGAGCACTGGGAAGCTGATGCAACTTAGAGCACGGCTCCTGCAGAAGGTCCAGGGCTTCACAGGCAGTACTTAGCAACTCGTGTTCGCTGTTGAAGTCATCCACACTCTCAACATATCTCATTGTAGAGACCGTATGGATGGCATCATCGTACTTAGAGCGAACCACTTTATAGTCCTGCTGAATCTCCCTCCCGAGGCGAACCATGTTGTTCTTGATGTTATCCACCTGGAGGTCGATTAGGACTTTAGCGAGGACCTCGTCATTCTTAGGAGTGTCCTGGACGATTAGCTGGACACTGTCCGCATCGTTGAAGTTGACTACCTTACCATCCGTGCTTGTCACAATGTCGAAAGCATCCCTTAGCTCTGCTGGTGCCGCTACGGAACGAGAAGTAGTACCATCTTCATAGTGCATTTCGAAGAAGGCACGTGACGCTTTGCCACCCTCCCTGAATAGCCACATAGTGTAAGAGGTTCCCTCGAAGCTGAACGTAGCACGGGCATTCTGACAGGTCCCACGAATTAGCTCGTCTACCTCTGCACTCGGTACGTTAGGCAACTGCATGGCGCACAGCAGTACTTTGAAGATGGTAGACTTACCAACGTTGTTGTCCTCCGCCAGAATAAAGTTGAGACCGGGGCGGAGTTGGAAGCGCGTGTGTTCATGGCTCTGTATATTGACGAACTCGATATCAATAATCTTCATGATAGAACCCTCCTTGTGTCATTTTCACAATAGCGAGAAATATGGCGCCACTCTGAAAGTGTCGCAAGGGGAAAACAAAGGGGCTGCATCTAAGTAAGATGCAGCCCCTGCGCTTTGTCTGGGAAATTAGCCGTCGGCCAGGTCCAGCTCCTCCAGAGCACCGGGCTGAACACCCAGCACATCGGAGTCGGCGGTCTGCACACCAGTGGTGCCATTGGCATCAGCGATGAGGTCGGACAGGCCTTGACGCTGAGCGGAGGCGGCGGCCTCCAGCTCATCCTCATCCGCGTCCGCCAGGCACATGGCGTTCTTGGGATTCATGAGGGTGTAGAACTCGGAGTGCCCGCGCTTCACCTCGGCGGTGAAGTACTTCGAGCTGGCGAAGCTGCCAGTGAAGACATCGTTGCAGGCCGGCAAGAAGTTGGCCATCGCCTGGGAGATAGGACGGAAGCGAGAGCTGGCCGCCATAATCTTCTCAAAGGTCTCCCCGTCCTCAGTGGCGGAAGCCTCCTGAGAAGCCAGGAAGTAGGCCCGGGCCGCGGCATAGATGCTGGCATAGCACTCCTCGTTCCTGACGGACTTGGAGCCGTCGTTGGTCACACCGCCGTGCAGGGACAGCCGACCATCGGTGTTGGAGATAGTCATGGCCTGGTAGAGGGCGTTGGCGTCCTCATCGGTGTAGACCTTGCCGTTGGACATCTGGTCCTGGGAGGACGGGGTCTTGATGGTGAAGTCGAAGAAGTCCATATCCTCGTCGTAGACGGGGTCCTTCATGGCCTCCTTCAAGGCGGTCATCCACTTGTCGGTGAAGGAGTAGAAGCGCATGACGGCTTCCAGCTCCTGGTAGTGGCCCTCCTCGATGGGCTTGGGCAGGGCGTTCAGCGGGAAGAACAGGAAGGGAATCAGGTTGGTGGGAGCCACGAAGCCCACAGGAGACTTCTGGAAGACAGCACGACGGGCCATCTGCACGGCCTCCTTATTAGAGGCGTTGCTCTCCAGAGCCTGCACGGTCTCATCCGCTTCGGCCTTCAGCATGGTGTTGAAGAAGGCAGCGGCCTTGTGCCACACAGGAGCGGTCTGGTACTCATAGGAACCCTGCTCGTTCAGCTCGGTGGGGTCGACGGTGTACTTCACCTTGAACTCCGGGAAGCCGTGGGCGCCGTTGAAGTTCATGGCCACGGTGTAGTAGGACATGACCCGGGGCTTAATGTAGCCCATGCCCTTGAAGGCCGCGTACTCCTCCATGGTAGCCTCGCCGTCGGAGAAGGTGATGCCCAGCTCCTTCTCCCAGAACGCCTTCATCTCGGGATTGTCCTTCATGGCTGTCTTGAGGCCGGACAGGACCTGAGACACCAGCAGGATGGGCCGGAAGGGGGTCTTCTTGTTGTAGGTATCATCCGACTTGCCGGTGAAGGGGTTGAAGGGGATGACGACATCCTTCATGACCATGGCACGGGCGTTGATGCCGGTGACGGTCTTCATCTTGTTGATGCGAGTCCCGAAGTTCCGGGTCTGCTTGCTCTCGTCGCGGGTGCCCAGCTCAGAGTGGGCGGCGACCTCACCGCTGTTCATCTTCTTGAAAATTTCCTGCAAATCCATGATGCGTTTCCTCCTAAGTGTAGTGTAGTTGGTCTTTATTGAAACGCCAAGCAGGCGTGACAACCGAAATAGAGATGCTACTGCAAACTGAACTTATAGCCTATGGCTAAAAAGATGCGGCAACACAACATACTAACCGTAGCGGAAACTAAAGACGTATTCAGCTCCCAATACTGCTACGAGCTATTCTACTGTGTTGCCGCTTTTTGCCCACTTTTCCAGGCGGTGCTTCGCCATCCACTAAATGGATGGCATGGACACACCGCACAAGGTCGGTGAACGAATACAATAGGTCACTATAGGCACAACGCGCACACGCACATCGCCTATTGCAAGCAACCACATGATAATAGTTGTGGAGGCTGGGTAAACCTGTAAAAATAGACCTAAGGTCCCCGTTTTACAAAGTTGTGGAGCAAGGCTCCGAAAATACAATGCGCAGGAATAGAAGGTCGGTTGCTATGTGATTAGGACCTAAAGAGGTGCACTAATCATACAGCAACCGAAGGAAAGCCTACTCATCGGCGGCCGCGACAGGGTACTCATCCTCATTATCTGGATTGCGGTCGCCGCTTCCTCGCAGAATCCAGAGGGCTTCCTCAAAGGACTTACCCATATACTCCGCCAGCGTCATGGCGTCCTCGAGCTTCGCTTTATCGTATCCCTTCTGTTCACCCTTCTTCTCGGCGCGCTGGGTAATGGTCAGGCCATCGTTTTCAAACTTACTCATAAACTCTTTAGACACTCCTTTCTTCGTACCTTCAGGCTTAAATATAGCAGGGTCAGTCAACATATAACAGGCGGTTGCGAACTCACGGATGGTCTCGCCCTGGCCCTGCATGCCCGGGATGCTGTTGGCAAATGAGAAAACCAAACCCACGAGGGTATCCAGGTCCCTGCACTTCATAATCTCGTCTACCTCAGGAAGGACCTCTAAAACATGAACCACGGGAAACTCCATCTCTACGGAAAACTTTTGGGACCGCAGCACAATACTACGAGTGTCTTGATGGGACATACTTCCGCGGATATCGATAATATAGCCGGTGGGAATATCGTATACTTCGCGGTTACTTGTAGTCCCATGATTGTCCCCGTGGTGGGCAATAGCATAGCTCAGCATCCGCAGACCCATCTGGTCACTATGGGCAGACTGAAACTCCAAATGGATAAGCTTATCCACATTGTCCACAGTTACTTTAATGATTGCGTCTGCATAGTTTTGATTAAGCGCATCGGACCCATCGGTATTGACACTGGAGGTCTCCGCGCCCTCAACATCGTAGTCTGCATAATCTGCACCCAGCAGCCTCCGGAGGAAGTACACACCGTGCGGCTTTCTAACGTCGCAGAAGAGTTTTCAAATGCGGTCCCATCGATTGCGTGGGAATGCGATAGTAGGCGTCTGTTCATCTGCGGGCTCTCTTGCGAGGACGTTGCGCATGTTGTCCTCTGAGCCACCATTTCTCTGTCTTTCCACTGGTACCACGCTCCATAACTTAATTAAGGTTCATTTACTTTACTCCTGCTGAGGGTCAAATGAGGGCAAATCTCCAAAGCACTCTTTCAGTTCCTCGAGGTAGATGGGCCAACGATACCTGCCATCCACTTTTACTAAATGCTCCTTCATCGACAACTCTTTGACTTTCCCGCAAATGCTACAGACATTTACTACATCATAGATGTCCCTATCTCCCGAGGCACCACGATGCTTAAGGACCAGGAACTTCTGATAGACGTGCTTATGATTAGACTTTGCCATCAGACACCCCTCCCTCAAACATCAACGCAGATAGTAGTCATCCTCGGCGGGCTGCGTTAGCAGACCCAGAAGCTGCTGGGTCAAGGGACCGTCCACGCCGTCCGTTCTCAACAGCTCCTCAATGTCTTTAGACCTATCTTGGAACACACGATATACTCGGGGCAATGCCTTCTTCAAACGAAGATAGAGCTTAGTGCCGGCGGTGTCGTTATCCTGAATGATGTAGACGTTTTTATACCAACGGAGGAAGTAGAGTATCTCGGAGGACACAGAGGAACCTAACAAACTTATCGCAGGTAATCCGCGGTAATTTAAAGCGACGGAGTCAAAGACCCCGTCAACAATAAAGATAGTCCTGCTATCGAATTTGGAGCGTAGCAAGTCAACGTCACTCAGGAAATACTTATCCCTTGCGAAGGTCAACTTGTTAGAGACCTTATACATAGGGAGGCCCTTGGCACCCTCCTCCAACTCCTTAAACTTGTTCTGGGCATCCCAACCAACAAGTCCAACAACATCCCCTACCAGGTCCATGATAGGGAGAATGACAAACAGAGCCCAAGGGCAATACTCACCTTCATACAACCCGGCACCGTAGGCGTCTGCGCTACTTCCGAGATAGTGTCGGATGTAATCATTATTAGGGATGAAGACAGCACCACGTTGCATCAGGTAGTCCACGGGAATATGCCGGTGGGATTCCACCATTGACAGATAATGCCGTTGCGATGCTGCGTCGTCCTCATAGACGCGTTCCACTAAAGTGGTATAGAGTTCATTGATTGACGGTGTGGCCATGGCTTCACTTCAGATTCTTAGCCACGGCACCGACCTGGATAGACTTGACCCGACGCCCAGGCAGAACACGATAGTAGCCAGCCAGTTGAAGCTCCCTGTCAGGCTTGAAACATCCGGCGATGAGGCCAGCCATATTCTCATTGAATGCCTGGAACACTGTGCAGTTATCCGGGTTAGCGAAGCGGGCCTCATCCGGAGTGCACACGTAGTGCAGGGCCTGCGGCCGCCCCTTCCACAGCTCCGCCTGGTTAACCTCACTCTGCCCGCTCCCATGGTTCTCGGCATGGCCGAGAATGTCCACGAAGGAGGACACAGTATTAGTGTCGGCGAAGGAGAAGGAGGTCAGGGAATCGAGATGATTGGCGCAGGCCTGGATGCGGACGAAAGTATCCTTAACGTAGGACATCTTCTCGATGTTCTCCGGGCTTTCCTCCACGCCTTCCGCCCGGATAGCGTCGAGGATAATCACCGACCCGATAGCGATATCACCGCCGAACTTGTCGGTGATGAACTCGGTGCGAGTCTTTTTGGACCGAGCGAAGTCCTGGTCCAGTCGCTTGAAAGTAGTGTACACCTTGTCGAGAATGCTCATGAAGAAACCATTCCTTTCTGTACATTCTGCGGCTCTACAGGCTCAATTGTAGAACCACTGATATCGAAGTCAAATTTGTACCACCCATCATCCTCCCTGATAAAAGTGAAGGTGTGGGTCTTAGTCCAGGACACGGAATATTCCACTCGATTAGCTTCACACCAGTTGGCAAGATAAACGGTCATTCCTTGACAGTTCACACCATCCTGCAGAGATTCGGAATTGAAACTGGTGTAGGGAGTGTTTAGGAAGGTGCGCTCCAGGTCCTCGAATGTAGTCTCCACTGGCGACTGGACTTCTAGTAGGTAGACATCATAGCGACCATCATCCATCTTCAGATAGGATTCAACTCGCCAGATGTTTTCAACCAACCACTCTTCCTCAACCTGGATATGACTTGGGTCATTCTCTTTGAACAGCAGTAGCCAAGCTCCGAAGATGACACCGCTAATAACCAACATAATTAGCATGCTGGATATGAAGAACTCGCGAGTCAGCCATTGCTTGAAATGCTTTCGAGGCCGCTTTAACATCGTACACCTCCCTACTGCATTTACCGGTGAGGGCATCGTAGTACCGAAATAGATTGCCTATGGTCAGGATAGGTATCGCAGACCGCTGTTGCCCTCCACGTTTATCCTGGAGGGTGCCATTGCTATAGAGGAAACACACAGAGAAGAGCGGAGGAGTTACCACACCCTTGTTGGGCAAAGCATACTTCTCCAAGTAGGGCCTGAGAGCATTGACGTGCACCTTAGTTTGCCTCCCTACATCAGCGGTTAGATTATCCCTTTGGAGGACACAATCGCCTGTGACCGTTATCTGCCCAACAAATGATTTGCATTCAGCAGTCACGCAGAAGTAAGGGGTTAGCAAAGTGAAGTCCAACTCAGTTCTGAAATCAGACTTCGGGTTAGAGAGGTTCTTGAGAACGAGAGAATGGAACACGCCACCCTTTATTCCCCGCCTGCGAAGATAGTCCTCAGTCATTACACGAATGACACACTCACAGACCTCTCCATTGACTTTCTTTTTCTTCTCCCAATCGTTGGGGTCTTTGATGTTTAGCATCTCAGCACAGACGTCCACGAACATATCCAGGCCATGCTTCTCATAGACCTGAATAAGCTTGGCGTCCAGCTTACGCTCTTTACTGTTCTTCGCCACGCAGAATCACCATCGCATTGCTATCTTGTTTACGAATGACTTTGAGCAGAGTCTCATCGTTGGGGCCGAGGGCATCCATCCACTCGAAGTCATTATTCATAACCAGCAGGTATCGCGGGTACTTCAGGGCTGGAGCAAGCTTCTCTCGAATCACACTCGCCGCACCTTCCTCCATGTCCTCAATAGGACAACGGTAGCGATACTGTTCGCTGGTGCGCTGATTGTAAAACCGGTACTCGTACCCAGGCTCCTCGCCGACTTTGTAAGGAACCATATAGACAGATTCCACGCTGGGTACAGGGTTATAGGGCTTCATCTCGCCAGCAGGATAATAGTGTAGCCTGTCATCAGAGGAGTTCATCATCTCAGCAACACGCTGAGTGAGCTTCTCATCCTCCTGCTTATAATAGTCACCGAAATGAAAGTCGAGATGAATAGGCGTGAACCCATCGATGTGAATCTCAGAGCAGTCCTTGAATATCCATGCGTCCTTCAGGATAGTGTCGCGGAACACAAAGATAGGCTCATCGTGCCGCACATAGTAGATGTTGATATCATCCTTAGTGTAGCCCAACTCCCAGAATCTTTCGAGTAGGCCCATCACAGTCTCGTTCACCACGTGGGACGTGAAGGTCTGGATAGGGGTGTTCAGGCCCTTGGAGATAAAGGCGCTCTCATAAGGCGCCTCCGGCAGAAGTTGCTCATACCCAAAGTAGGAAGTGATGGGGACGGGGAGCTTAAACCGATAGAGCAAAGACAGGTCATAGAGATACCGAGCATACCGCTCACGACTCTGGAAGTATTCGCGCATCGCCTTGGGGATAGCCTTGTTGTTAGATGAGTTGTAGAACACACTGAGGCAGTCCACCTTGTACGCCTTACGGGTACTTTTGAAGGCGTCCTCATCAAACCTGTCGCCCTCAACAATGCGGGCCAGACCCTCGTAGGCATCCACACAGTCGCGCATGATATCTTCATTAGTGCTGTCCCGCACAAACAGGTTGTAGGCGAATCTCCAGTCAGCCTGCGGGTAGTCACACCACGCGATGTGTTGGTCGCTGGAGCTGGTAGTGACGATGTTACTGAAGGGCTTCGGGATAGAGACGACCGCCAAGTCCTTGTAGTAGACACGCAGGTTCTCCTGCTCCTCCAGGTGGGTAGAGAACTCCAAGATAACACGGCCCTGCTCGTTGACATGGAAGGGAGACCGCCGCTCAATCATCTTACGCAGGAAAGAGGCGTAGGTCAGATAGGACCGCCACTCCTTATAGATGGTGAGCACAGCAACCGCCACACCCTGCTCGATGAGGGGAGTGATGGTACGCTTTAGGTCCAGGGAGGGCTCGCCACCCTTCTTGGTGCAAAAGCGTTTATCGAAGTCCACGCCCTGCTCTTCCAGATACTCGATGAGGTTGTTCTTGGTCATGGTGGAGTAGCGGCCTCCGCACTCCTTGCGGAGCTCCTGGAGACATAGATACTCCAAGTCTCGTGCGCGATACATACACTCGGATGCGGCACGCTGCAGACGCTCGTCGTCCACAAACAAAGTCTGTGACGTGTTGAGCAGTCGCATGTATTCCTGCATAGAGTGTTCACCCGTAATGTGAAGCACAGTATCACCCTCTCTTATCGTGGGACAGGGCAGAACCCTGCTCACGCATAATATCCTCGATTCGCGAAGTGGACTGATAGAGGCAGAACGAATTGGCGTCCCTCAAACGAGACCCTGTAGCCTTGCGATAGGAGCGTGCCCCATCCTCTCGTGTAATGACCTCCAGCATTCCGGACACACTGATATACTGTTCCAGCATACTGCCGTCCTGCTGGAAGGAGACAATCACGAGTGTGCGGTTTAGATAGCGGGAGACTTCCTTGAGAATCTCTGCCCTGCTCTTCCGGACAGTAACCTCCCGCTGACATTCGGCGGTCTCAGTCATGTAGCGGAAGGAATGGAATAGATGGCACTGGCGAAGCATATCACGGATGTTACGCTGACCATGCACCACGATAGAACCGTCTGCCCCTCTCACAGTACACTGCAGTGCGCCATCGTCAACCTCAGAGATAGACACGACCACAGACATATGCTCGCCCTTGAACTCAATGGTAACGGCACTGTGAGTGTTCTTGTACTTCTCCTGTAAGAGAACGCAGAGGTTATAGAAGATGGGGTCATGGTCGATGGTGGCAGTATCCACCACTTTGCCATCCTGCTCGCGCAAAGTCGGGTCACTCGTGAGAAGCATCATGCTATTCTTTCCGGTGTTAGGCAGGACACAGGCGAGTACAAGCGTCACAGTAGGAGTCAGGACCTGGAACTCCTTCTTGTTCTTTACCAGCATACCCGACACGCAGAAGTAGCGGAAGCTCGGCTGTGCACTCATGTACAACACCGAGTTGGCCAATCGTGCCTGATTGCTGTAGTACTTACACAGAAGTTTCATGAAGGGGCACCCCCAGCTTAATCTCTAATTTACTTATACTTCTCACGAAGTGCATCGCGCGCCTCCATGAGTATGAAGCCTAACCAGTTCTCACCCGGCCACAACGCGGGAACCGTAGCGTAGGTATGCGTAGCCGGCAAGCCAATACCCCAACGCTTATCGTAGGGGCTGGCCTCCACCAGGATACATGTATCAGTAGATAGCAGATACTTACGCAGGACCTCGTCCTGGTCGAACTTGGCCATCACACCTTTATAGACCACATCGTGGGCGGCCTGCCTCCAAACCTTCTCGCGATAGCCGGACACCTGACGCCCAAGCTCTTTCATCTGGTTCGGGTTGGTAGTGTCCATGATGCGCTGGCGGGTAACCTCATCCTTAAACAGACCCGCCTTCCGTGCGTGCATATACTGCTCCACGCAGGAATAGGTTTCACCATCGATGACCATCTTTGCGGGGAAGAAGTTGCTCAGACAAGCATCGCCAGGATTGGACTGGTCAGCACAGCGATGTCCCCAGAAGAAAACAAAGTCGTCGGGGACGTACTGGCCACGCATATACATAGCTTTCTTATATCTCATTAGGTCTACCTCCAGTAAATAGAAGAAGGCGTCTCGTGTTTTGCGAGACGCCTTCTTTAGAATTCAGATTGCAGGGCGTAACAAAGTACGCTTGAACTTGCGCTGAGGACTGCGGGTTTCCATCGAATCGTAGAGTACCGCCAGGGTATCCATCAGCTTAGCCGGAGGCTCGGTACGCATACGCGTCCAGTCCTTCGAGTCCGGCATATCGAAGATAGCATATCGCAAACCTGACACGAGGTCATTGATGCTATCCAGGGAACGAGTGTAAAGCACAAAGACGACAGCGGCCCGGTTGCAGTCCTGCAACAGCTTCTTGAGAGTAGTCACATAGGAGGATTTGTTATCTCGCCCATAGCCCACAATTTTAGAGAGGTCGCCCAAGAAGTACATAGCCTTGCTGAACTTATCAACAGTGATAGATTCAACGACAGACTTATACTTGACGCACTCATCATAATAGTCTTTGAAGCTGCTGAACATTCCTGCAACTGGCTTCCACATCGGGGCGTGCAAAGCATCCTTCTGCACAGCATAGAATACCTTGGCACGCCTGCACATTAGAGAGTTGCCGATGGCATCCTGCGGGATACCATCCTTCTTCATGATGCTCTCAATCTGCGACCGGTCATAAGGAAGATTGGGGTCCTTAGCCAGACCCTCCGCGTAGAGCAAGAATAGCCTCTTACGCACCAGAGAGTCCAGACTGGTAAGCGGGGGCAAAGACGCATCACGGACCTCCTCGGTTGCCACGGCGCCGGGAGTGTACTCGAACATCTCCACATCCGAGGAGTAGTGTAGCATAGTGAATGCACTATGGACAGACCGGGCGATGTTGTGTAGGTGGGCGGCAACTCGCTCGGTCTGCGTAGAGCAAATCACAAGGTTCTCCACGTCCTTATGGGTGAAGTAAATCTTCAGCATACCGTCCAGGTCATCTGTGACGAAGGACGGATAGCCGAGGACTACAGGAATGTTCTTAGGAGTTATTTCTCCGGCTGAGGACATACGAGCAAGCGACTTGTCTATCACCGTATCAAAAACACTGATGTCTTTGATGTCAGATTCATCATAGAAGGACAGCGTCTTGTGGTAGCCCACCTGCGCCCCGAGCTTCTCCAGCTCTTCCATCTCAATTAGGAAGTCAGGGTCATCGAGGAAGGGCGTCTGATACTTTGTGTTAAAGGGATAGGTGTCTCCGCCGTTGAGAACTTCGGTGTTCACCACAAGGCGACCGATACGACCGAAGTTCTCGGAGGCCCCACCGTTGCCAAGGACAGCCTCGGATGTAGCCTGGTTACAACCCAGACACATACGATTACGAATCTGACCAGTAGCGGACTTAGGGATATCGGCGGACATATTCTGGGTAGCCATGAAGATATGGTAGCCAGCCGCACGACCCAGACGGGCGAAACCGTCTATAAGGTCTGCAATAGCACCGGCCTGCTTGCCTGCCATCTTGAAGGTAGACTCGACCTCATCCATGATGATAAATACACGAGGATAGGCAAGCCCTGTTTTCTTTCGGAAGGACTTCAGGTTAGATGCTCCGATGTTGGCGAATATCTTAGCTCGCTCATTCATCTCGTCGAAGGCCTTCTGAAGAACAGACCGCACGAAGTCGGCGTCCTCAGTGGCGGCAATAGTGCTGATGTGGGGGATGATGTTACCCACGCCATACTTCTTGAACTCAATGATTTTGGCATCAGACATATGGACTTCAAGTTCCCACGGAGCGTACTCATAGAACATACCAGCCAGCATAGCGTTAATTGTTACTGACTTGCCATGTCCCGAGCTGCCTCCCAGGAAGCCGTGGATATACTCCATATCGAATTTCTGGGAACAGATGTATCGAGCATCCATATTGTCGTAACCAAGGCGGACGTACGCCTGATTAGTGGTTTCTTCAAACCAGATAGGGGTCCCATCAGACATCCTGACAGGCTCCTCTAGATGGATTATCTGAGCCGGCTCAAAGTCCTTCTTGAGAAGGTACTTATTCGGCTTAGGTATTTTGATGTCCATCGGGAATTGAGGCTTTTGCTTTTCCCATTGCTCCTCAAGCACCCGCTTAAGGTAAGGGTAAAAGAATACAGGTGTCGGCCTCAAGTCTTTCAGTTTCTTCTTGAACACGTCCAGGGTAGGAGCAACGTCTGCGAAACTGAGAGAGACCATATTCTGTTGCACACACCTTTCTGTACAAAGATTAGGCGGTACTCCTTGTGAGAGTACCGCCTAATCGAATCGTAGTTACCTGTTGGGGAGCTTGGCAGACATATGAATCTGCAAGGGCAAACCATTATAGGTCTCCTGGCCGCCCTTCAGTAGGGACATAATCTGCGGCTGAATCTTGGTGTAGGAGATGAAGTGAATCTTGGACTTGCCATCCACACGAATGACGTCCACCTCCATCGGCTGGATATCCTTGCGGCAGAGCACCCAGCCGTCCGCAGTCTTCAGCAGGAGCAGGACGATGTTAACCCCGGGACGGGCGGCGATGTTCACAAGCTGGGGGTTAGTGAACTGCATAGGCTCCCAGGTGTCGTCCCGGACAGTGGCGTTATCCTTATCCAGGACAAGAATGAACTTGCCCTCCAGAGGAGCGTCGCTGTACTGGACCTCGCCGGTGCCGCCCATATCGAGGGACATAGTCCGGATAGCGGATGCCGCGACCTTGGCATTCTGCTCCTGCTTCGGGGCAGAGCCAGTCTTAGACATCTCACTGAACAGAAGTGCCAGGTCCTGCAGGTCCATAGTGGTCTTGGCGGCGGACACCTTGCTACCATAGTTGGCATAGAACCTCTTAAGGTTCTCGGTATACTGCCGCAGGTTGTCATACTGCCGGTCCTGCAGGGTGATGATAGTGCTGTTGAGAGTAGACCGGATGTAGGACCGGTCACTCATAATCTGGGGCCGCGTCAGGAGAATCACACGGGACAGCTCACGCCCACGGACCTTCAGGGTCAGACCCTCCGCGATGTTGGCATTACTCTCATATACCTCATAGGACCGCTTCTCGAACGACTCGATAGAGATGTAAGAGCCGGGGTCCACATTGACGGCGGCATTGGTTTTGAACTCACCGATATTGATAGAGCCGGCCTCCACCATCTCGGCGATATCCTCCCAGGAAGCCAGGTACTGCTTTACAACAGTACCGTAGTTCTTCTCCAGGAGGAAGCCAACGATATGCTGGGGGTTGATATCGTTGTTGGTGGTAGAGGACAGGAAGCCTGCGAAGGAGTAGTCACAGCCGTTGACCTTCACCAGCTCGGATTCATCCACCACGGCAGTGTTGTCGCCCTCAGAGCCATTGCAGAGGTCGAACACAATCCGAATCTCCGGATGGTCAGGGAGGGCCAGAACTTTAGGGCGCCGCTCACCCCAGCGGAGGAGCTTGATGAAAGCCTGGATGTAAACCTTCACATCCGCAGTCTTCATGTAGGCGCCGGTCAAGAAGAACACGAGGTTGCTGTTGCCATTGACCAGACGCCAACGCTCCACCTTCCGGGTATCGGAATCCTGGGTGGCCTCCAGACGCGCCCGACGGTCTGCATCGCTCTCATCACCGCGAATGCCATAGAGGGTTTCATAGTCCAGCTCACCGGACATCATCCGCCCCTGGGTGGTCTTGGTGATGTAGTAGTCGAAGGAGATAGAGACGGTGCCATCATCATCGCTGTCGCTGTCCACAGAGAAAACGTTGACGGCCTCATCGTCGTCAGCCAGCGTGGGGTCACCATAGGAGTCACGATAGAGGCTCATGTACTCCAGTGGGGACGGGGCCTTGCCAGCACTACGGGCGGCCAGATACTGAGTCCACTCATTGGCCACACGCTCCTGGTCACCTTGGTAGACCAGCGGCGGGATAGCGCGAGCAGAACCAGTGTGGCCCCAGTTGACCTCGTAGGCCCGCTGGCACAGCCGCAGGAAGAACTCATGGAGCTCGTGCGAAATAAAGCCACGCTCGATGAAAAGGCTGGTGAACTCCTGCTCCTGCGCGTCGGTTAGGGTGACCACGAACATCAGGTTGCGCGTGGTCACGATGCGCTTGGCGGGATGCTGGGCCTCCACGATAGCCTTGAGATAGCCACCATCGAAGGAGATACGCTCCTTGACACGACGGCCAACCTCAGTGGGATTCCAGTCGTTAGCCCACAGCTCCTCGATGTCCGTAGTAGACAGAGGGCAGCTCACATTAGGACCACTATCGACACCACCGCCTAAACGAAGCTCAGAGACAAGACGGTCGATAGCGTCACGGTCTCGCAGGAGACGAAGCCGCGCCAGCTTGGAACCATACTCAGTGTTGAAGAAAACACCAGTTACCATCTCGGCCACATAGCGGGCGACGTCGGACTGGTAGAGGGTATACAGGTTACGCTGCATATGCCGCTCGTTAGGTTGGATATCCAGCAGGTCATTGCTGGAGTAACCCTCCAGCCACTGAAGATGCTGGGGCACCATACCCATCTGATTACCTACCTTGTAGTAGGGCGTGTGATAGAGCGGCTCATAGACAGGTGGATTCCCCGGGCGACGATAGGGCATTGTGGCCCGCAGGAGGTCAAGAGCACTGTACTTGAAGCCACTCTCATTGTGGATATCGTCCAGGGTGGGCAGGCGGACACCGAACTCGCCATCGAAAGTCTTCTGAAAAATCTCCTGATTCTCCGTGGACTTCAGGACATAGGACTGCCGGGCGGAGTGCATAGATGCCGCGACATTAGGGTCAATATCGGACATGGCCTCTGAGGGGAGGCACACCTTACTGTCAGCGGTGACGCTCTCGCAGTAATGGATAGAGTCAATTGCCTGCTTCACATCTTCCCGCAACTGCGGGGACATGGCTTGCATCATGGCATTGGCGGCGGTAGCCGGCATGGTGAGAATCCGAGAAACGTCACTCGTGATATCCTGCACCTCAGCGGAACCATCGGTGACGCACAGGGCGTAGCACTCCGTGTGATAGTTCCCGATAGTTCCGGTCAGTTGCCGGAGCTTCAGAGAAGTGCCGCCATCGGACGCCTGGCACTCATCATAGGCGCCGGGCATGGTCAGCAAATCACTGGGCGCATAGCCGGTCTCCAAGCATCCAACGAACATAGAGTGCTCATCGCCGGTTGCACCTTTAAGGCGTACAACTTTGAACATAAAGGTCCCTCCTATATTTATTTCTGCGCAAGGCATATACGATACACTTGCACGGCGGCGCATCCCATACAACACCACCGTTGTGGGAGTCAAATGTACCGCTAACTACCAAGGCAGTTCCTCACTGTTGGAACTCCAGACCCAGGCCATCCATCTCAGCCTTTGTGACGGGCTGAACACGCTCGTGCTGGAAGCCGTAGATGACCTTGCCGGTAGAGAAGAAATATTCGGAAATATTCTTCATCCGCACGACACCACCAGACCTGTCAGGCTCGCTGTAGTGATGGCTGAGGGCCACATGCTGGCCGTCAGTACAACCCTCCATAAAGTCACGGACTTCCTGTGGAGCATCGGCGAGGTCACGCAGACGCACGGTCTTTGCCATACCCAGGATACCGCGGTTCACGGTCAACTCGTAGGACGTGGGAACCCAGAGAACCCAGTTGATGTTGGTAGCCTTGTTCTGACCGCCCTCGGGAGCTTCGCTGCACGCGAAGGCTTTGCAGTAGATTACCTGCTTGACAGGCAGGGTCTTTGCCCCGCTCACCTTGCCGGTAGCCAGGTGCACCGTACCCTCATGATAGAGGTGCTCCTCCAGACAGGACGTGATGAACCGGTTAACGCGGTCATTGTCGATACTGTCCTCGCCACTGTAGAATTCGACGCCATTGCCCTGGTAGTGGACAATATAGTCATCCGTGGCGGGGAAGTGCTGAACCATAATGATTTGCCTTCCACCTAATGGCATTTGTCTCAGTCCTCCTTATGTTGTGTTACCTGCGACCAAAGCTCCTCATACTCCTCCGGGTCGATGCTGAGGACGGTGTTACCCTGGAAGTCTTTATGGACCTTCGCAGTCGCGAAGTAGTACTCAGTGACGTTAATCACATGAGTAGCCCTGCCGGTAGAGACAGGCCGGGAGTAGTCCCTCTTCAGGGCAACCCCGCCTTTATCGTAGCAGCCTCGGATGTAATCAGCGATTTCCTCCGGGGCCTCAGACAGGCTGTGAATCCGGCATACCTTTGTTGCAGGCAGGACGCCGGCGTTGATGGACAGCTCATAGAGCATAGGGCACCAGCGCACCCAGTTAACTCCACCCTGTAGGAAAGATAGGGCGTTCTTAGCTCCCTGCACCGCCTTGTTGACGCCCTCCGCGGGGCCGCTATCCTTGAACATGGTGCTATAGATTACTTGCTTGCAGGGCACAGTCTTGAGTGTCCCCGCTTGGCTTACGACCGCAGGAAAGGAAGTAGCCTTGAACTGACCAGCAGCATGACAGGAGAC
>ERZ777011.992-NODE-992-length-35507-cov-96.009224_pt1 | contig 35507 bp, 26 predicted proteins | sample MGYA00374964_ERZ777011 | MGnify/ENA primary metagenome ERZ777011 (study PRJEB29310, sample SAMD00008975) | mouse gut metagenome | study: EMG produced TPA metagenomics assembly of the Metagenome analysis of fecal microbiota from mouse which was promoted...
ACAGGTCGGTAAAGCCTATCTAACATAATCTCAGGAAAATTTAAACAGGCTCTTATAAGTATTTTTTTTGTTTCTTTATAAGGAAATGAATTTATTCTTCACGGCAAAGGCAATCATTCTTGACGGAAAATGCAATTACTTTGTTCGACTTTCGGGATTCTTCTTATCGGAAGTTTGGTGGCTGGCGTGACGGCAGGAGTGATGTGTATATCGCAATTTCCGTGTAGATTCGGATGCTTTTGTGGCGGGAGATGATTTGCGTTCTTCTGTCGGTTTGACTATCAAAGGTCGTGACTTGGCTTTGCTGGGTTTCGGAGGCAATAAAGATTAGTATGGATTTGCCCGATGCGGCAACTCTGAAAAAAAGAATCGGAAAGTACCCCCATACTTTCCGATTCGAAACAGTCAAAAATCGACCTTAATCAATTTATTAACTTAACACGTTGCAAAGATATGAGAAAAATTTCGTAGAAAGGGTTTTTTGGCCTAAAAACTTTGGAATCTAAGCAAATAATGCCGACTATGAAGTTCCTGTATTCCTTCTTTTGTTCGTAACATTTCATGCTTATTGAAGGAATGAATGTTCTCAGAACGCAGAAATCAGCATCTCACGCTTATTTTTTCTGATTTTGTGATACTCCCGTTTACCTGTCTGCTTGGAAGTGAGATATGTGAAAACCGGTGCTTCGGAAAGGAGCAGAATCAATATTATGTGGATAAAACGATGTATCTGCCTTTGTTGGAAGAGCAACCCGGCAACTTGCTTTTTGTCCGTCCCGCCGTTTCGGCAAGAACATCTTTCTGAGTATGCTCCGCACTTATTATGACGTTGCTCAAAAAGAAAAATTCGAAGAACGCTTCGGCAATCTGTGGATAGGTAGGCACCCTACACAGCTACAAGGGGCTTTCCAAATACTTTATCTTGATTTCTCCAGAGTAGGCGGTTAGCCCACTCTGGCTCAAAAACTCGCGTTACTTGTATACCTGTATAGGCAACTCGCCTTTCAATGCTCCTATCGCATTAAAAGCCAATGATTCCATTTCGTTTTCTCCGGGATAGATATGTATAGGAGCCAGAAATGAGATGCGCTTTTTGAGTCGGGAAATCACATAATCCGAATAAGCGATTCCCCCGGTCAGGAGGATGGCGTCTACTTTTCCGCATAAGACGGTAGCAGCGCCACCGATGGTTTTTGCTACATTATAAATCATGGCATCCAATATCAGTTCTGCTTTTTTATCCCCTTCTTCTATGGACTTGATAATAGCAGGTATGTCGGTAGTCCCCAAATGTGCAGTCAGACCAGCGCGACCGGAAATCCGTTTCTTCAATTCATCTTTTGTGTGCTGCCCGCTGAAACAAAGGTCGATGAGCTGACCTGCCGGAAGCGTTCCGGCGCGTTCCGGTGAGAAAGGACCTTCGCCATCTAATGCATTGTTCGCGTCGATAGCCCGTCCGTGATGGTGGACAGCTATCGAAATGCCGCCGCCCAGATGACAGATAATCAAATCAAGCTCCTCATACCTTGTTCCCTGTTCTTTGGCAAAACGCCGGGCTATTGCCTTTTGATTCAATGCATGCCAGATGGTGATTTTCGGCATAAGCGGAGAGCCTGTAATACGGGCTATATCTTCCAGTTCGTCTACCACTCCCGGGTCTGCAATGAAAGCAGGACAGTCGGGAAGAGAGGAGGCCAGTTCTTTTGCTATCAAACCACCGAGGTTGCAGGCATGTGTACGCATGGCGTGTAATGTATCCCGTTCCATGGCTTCATTTACTTCATATACACCACCGGGAATGGGCTTTACTAATCCGCCACGTCCGATGACAGCATCAAAAGCAAAAGGAATCCCCTTAGACTCTAATTCCTGAAGTACCAGTTTCTTGCGGAACTCAAACTGGTCTATCACCTGCGGATAAACGGATAATTCTTCTACTGTATGCTTGATATTGCTGACCAACAGAGGTGTTTCGTTTTCATATACAGCAATTTTTGTAGAGGTGGAACCGGGGTTGATGACCAGAATCTTCATAGAGTTTAATGTTTTAAGTATGGATTATGAACTGTGGATTATGAATTATTATCTTGATTAAGCACTTGCTTTCTGCATTCGCAATCTCCGGCCACTTGCAGGCATGCCATGGCTATGCTGTAATATTTGGACAATCCCGAATCACTACGGGACGGAAGGACTACGGGACAAACTGGACCTTGCAGCAATCCTGCCATTTCTGCGTTTGCAAACAAGGAAACAGACTTGTAGAAAGCATTGCCCGATTCTATGTTAGGGAAGATAAGTACGTCCGCCTGTCCGTTGATAGGGGACACAATGCCTTTTATATCTCCGCTGGCCTGTTCACAGGATGTACGCACATCCAGCGGACCGTCGATAATAACGTTCCCGAACTCTCCGGCTTCAGCTAATTCCACAATATTCACATAATCCAGCGAATGAGGGAACTTCGCGCTTACTTTCTCCGTGCAGTGAATCAATGCCACGCGTGGCTGTTCAATGCCGAAGTGCCGGCAGGTGCAAATGGCATACCATATCATTTCTATACGTTGCTGTAAGGTAGGACGGGGGATTACCGCAGCATCCGAGAAGAAAAGCAATTTATGATAAGTCGGAATCTCCATCACTGCCAGATGTGTGAGGATTTTCCCTTTCGGGAGCAGCCCTTTTTCTTTGTCGAGTATGGCATGCAGCAAATTGTCCGTATTGATGATTCCTTTCATCAAGATATCCGCTCCGCCCTCACGGACGATACGTACGGCTTCGCGCGCCGCTTCGTCCGAATCTTCTATATGGATGGTTTTCACATATTCCGGATATTGCTTGAGCGCAGGGTATTTCTCAAGGATAGCCGAGTCTCCAATCATCAGAAACTCCGCAATCCCCTCTTTCAAAGCACGCGTAATCGCATACTCGGTATTAGGATCATTGGCACAAACCACGGCAATCCGTTTTCTGTGGTTTAGTTTTCTGAGGTGCTCTGTGAGTTGGGCAAAATTTAGAATAGGTTCCATAACGTTAGATTTTTAGCAAATATCAGAAAAATGATTGAAAAAATAAGGATTATACCCCAAAAAAATACACCTGTTGTGTAACATTTTGCTATATTTCATTTGTTTTACCCCGCCAGATGCGCATGGAATTGTTTTTTCGTGTATTTTTGCACATATAAGTCAACAAAATAGATTATAGGATATGGATATTCAATTTCCCCCTTTTTTGCAGAAGGGTGATAAAGTAGTCATCGTGTCGCCTTCCAGTAAGATAGACGAGCAATTTTTGAAAGGCGCCAGGAAACGGATCGAGTCATGGGGGCTGACGGTTGCCATCGGAAAGCATGCCGGCGGTTCTTCCGGAAGATATGCCGGAACAATCAGGCAGCGTCTTAAAGACTTGCAGGATGCGATGGATGATCCGGACGTGAAAGCTATTCTTTGCAGTCGCGGGGGATATGGAGCGGTACATTTGATAGATAAGATTGATTTCACGGCTTTTTACGAGCACCCGAAATGGTTGCTCGGGTTCAGTGATATCACAGCATTGCACAATCTGTTTCAAAAGAACGGATATGCATCCCTGCATTCATTGATGGCACGCCATCTTACAGTGGAGCCGGAAGATGACCTGTGTACTTCGTATCTAAGGGATATCCTGTTCGGCAACCTGCCTGTCTATACTTGTGAGAAGCATAAATTGAATAAACAGGGGAGTGCACAAGGAATCCTGCATGGTGGAAACATGGCAGTGGCTTATGGTTTGCGGGGAACTCCTTACGATATTCCGGCGGAAGGTACGGTGCTGTTTATAGAAGACGTCAGCGAACGGCCTCATGCCATTGAACGTATGATGTATAATCTGAAACTGGGTGGTGTACTCGAAAAGTTGTCCGGGCTTATTATCGGGCAGTTTACTGAATATGAGGAAGATCGCTCCTTGGGGAAAGAGTTATACGCAGCCTTGGCGGATTTGGTGAAAGAGTATGATTATCCCGTTTGTTTTAATTTTCCGGTGGGGCATGTCACTCATAATTTGCCGCTTGTCAATGGCGCAAAAGTGGAGCTTACGGTTGGAAAGAAAGATGTCGAATTAAAGTTTATTTGTTAATAATCTATTCCATCTGAGCAATGCTGTGATGAAAATGACTAATTTTGAGGCTTTAATAGAAAAGAGGACGATGAAAAAGAAACCTATGATAGTATTGACAAGTGCCTTTTTGTTGCTATCGGCTTTCTCCTGCGGAGGCGGCAATAAGGCGAATAGTGCAAATGAGCAAAGCGAGAAGGTAGTCGTGAACGTACCGCAGTTTGATGCGGACAGTGCTTATCTGTATGTAAAGAATCAGGTGGATTTCGGGCCTCGCGTGCCTAATACGAAAGGGCACGTAGCCTGTGGAAATTATCTGGCCAAGCAGTTGAAAGATTTCGGTGCGAAGGTGACCGACCAGTATGCTGACCTGATAGCTTATGACGGAACTTTGCTGAAAGCGCGGAATATCATCGGTTCCTATAAGCCGAAAAGCAAGAAAAGAATCGCCCTGTTTGCGCATTGGGATACTCGTCCCTGGGCTGACAACGATCCTGATGAAAAGAACCATAAGACGCCTATTCTGGGAGCGAATGATGGAGCAAGCGGGGTGGGAGCTTTGTTGGAAATCGCCCGTTTGGTTAATCAACAGCAACCGGAACTGGGCATTGACATTATTTTCCTGGATGCGGAAGATTATGGAGCGCACGACCAGGATAATGAAGAATCATGGTGTCTGGGAGCACAGTATTGGGCGCGCAACCCTCACGCGCAGGGATATAATGCCCGTTTCGGCATACTGCTCGATATGGTGGGCGGTAAAAATACCGTTTTCCTGAAAGAATCATATTCAGAACAGTTTGCGCCGGACATCAACAAGAAAGTCTGGAAAGCAGCCAAGAAACTGGGATATGCCAGAATATTCATTGATGAAGACGGCGGCGGAGTGACGGACGATCACTTGTTTATCAACCGCCTGGCACGCATCAAAACGATTGATATCATAGCTTCTGACCCCGAAGGTGGATTTACTCCTACCTGGCATACGCTTATGGATAACATGGAACATATTGATAAAAATACATTGAAAGCAGTCGGACAGACTGTACTGGAAGTAATCTATAACGAGAAATAAAATTAAATAATATGTCAATTAATGAATTGCAGGACGAAGTTATTGCTGAATTCAGTGACTTCGACGATTGGATGGACCGCTACCAACTACTTATTGACTTGGGAAATGAGCAGGAACCGCTGGAAGAAAAATATAAGACAGAGCAGAATCTGATTGAAGGATGCCAGAGCCGCGTATGGCTTCAAGCGGATGATGTAGACGGTAAGATTGTTTTTAGGGCAGAAAGTGACGCTTTGATTGTAAAAGGAATCATTGCTTTGCTGATAAAAGTACTGTCGGGACATACGCCTGATGAAATATTAAACTCCGACCTTTATTTTATTGATAAGATCGGATTGAAAGAGCATCTGTCACCCACGCGCAGCAACGGTTTGCTGTCGATGGTAAAACAAATACGGATGTATGCATTGGCATTCAAGGCAAAAGAGGGGAAGTGAAAAACTTCCCCTCTTTTATTCTTGCTTTGGGGAAGTCAGGTAACGCATAGTCAGAATACTTCCGATAAGTAGCAGGAGCGCTCCGGATAAGATAACCAAATAGGGAGTGCCGCTAATCAAGTCGTCCATATTTTCCGCTTCGGGATATTTGATGCTGAGACAGACGGATAGGGAATTGTTCAGTATATGCATGAGGATACATGGAATCAGGCTGCCGGTCTTATAATACGTCCATGCCAGCAGAATGCCAATCAGAAATGCCGGGAGTATCTGGGCGGGATTGATGTGGAAGACACCGAACAGAAGTGCGGAGATGAGAATGGCTTTCGTCGGATTGTACTGTTGCAAGAGTGCTTTGGTAATGGCGCCGCGGAATAACAGCTCTTCAAGCACAGGCCCTACGATAGCTATCGCAAGAATACCGCCCCAACCGGATTGAAGAATGTCGAAAGACTGCTCCATGATATTAGGAATCCAGTCCATCAGACTCATAAGTGCGGATACCAGAAATCCGCCGGTAAGGATAGCCAACGCGCTGCCAATCAGATAAGGGGCGGATACAAGCGACCATGCAGATTTTTGTGTGCTGATATAGCCTGCTTTCCAAAGGTAAATACCCATCATAATCTGACCGGCAAGTTGTGCCGGAATCATGATTGTCTGCGTTAAGACAGTTTTATCCAGATTACCCGTAGTGACCAATAAATAGATGGTACTGGGAATCATAATCAGAAGAGGAGCGACAATCTGCGCGATGAGAAGGTCGATTAGTATTAATTTGATGGCTGTCTTCATAAGGCTTATGCGCTTTATTTAGCGGTAAAGAAACTGCATATGAACATAGCCAACATGGATATGGCTATTACCACCAGTGAGATACTCATAAATGTCTTTTGCATACGAATGTATTTTTAAGGATTGTTTCTGTTTCTTCGGCGTCTTTATGAAGTTGTACGATTAGCTCGTCGATACTGTCATATTTCAGTTCGGGACGAGTCCGCTTTACAAAAGTAAGCCGGATAAACTTGTCGTATATGTTGGAGTGGAAGTGAAGGATATTCACTTCAATCGTCCGGTGGGGGGCATTGCCAATTGTCGGGCGGACGCCTATATTCAACATACCCATATAGGTTTTTCCGTCGAAGGTCACCCATACGGCATAAACGCCATCCGCAGGAATGAGTTTGTCCGGATCGTCCACACTTAAGTTGGCGGTCGGGAAACCGATTTTCCTGCCTACCTGATAACCGCCTACAACGGTTCCGTCCAGAAAATATTCGTATCCCAGACAATGGGCTGCCAAGTCTACATTTCCTTTATGAAGTAATTTGCGGATTAGCGAAGAACTGACTGTTGTATGTTCCCCGTCTTCCATTTCTATATGGTTGGCATATGCTTTTGCTTGGATAACTTCTATGCCGATTTCTTTTCCGTAACGTACATAATCCTCGAACCCTTCACTGCGGTTGTGTCCGAAACGATGGTCGTAACCGATTACCAGACATTGCACCTGAAAGCGTTTCTTGAGTACCCGGGTCATGAATTCGCGTGCGGTCAGTCGGGAGATATCCGGGGTGAAGTCGAGCATCAGGCAGTAGTCTGCTCCGATGTCGGCTAACAGATTTATTTTTTCTTCCGCTGTGGTCAGAAGTTCCGGACGATATCCGGCGTTCATCACTTTGCGGGGATGAACAGGGAAAGTAACCAGTGCAGAACGTAGACTTTTGGCTGCGGCTATCTCTTTCACTTGTCGGATGAGATAGCGATGTCCTGCATGAACTCCGTCAAAGAAACCGATGGTAGCTACGCAGGGTTCCGGTGCGAGGGGCGATATGTCACGTATAATCTGCATTTTCACGGATTTTATTTGCTTTTGAAAAGATGGCTCCAGTCTTCGCCGGCTTCTGCCGTATAGGTGGAGATGCCCAGTTCCTGAGCCGCCTTGCAGTTTAATTCAGAGTCATCAATGAAGAGTGTCTCTTGCGGTTCGATACCTGCATCTTCGATGACCGCCTTAAAAATATCCGCTTCCGGTTTTGCCATGTGCATCTCATAAGAGAGATAGGCTTTTTCGAAATAGTCTTCCACTCTGAAGGTACGATATGGAAACAGGTTGTGGCAGGCATATCTCCAATGGATCTCATTTGTGTTGCTAAGCAGGTAGACTACATATTTGGAGCGCAATTCCAGTAGTAAGTCAAGCTTATGTTTGGGGATGTCTACCAGAAGACTGTTCCAGGCAGCATCTATTTGGTTGTCACTGACTACTTTTCCCATCATGTCCCGGAGCCCGTTCCGGAATTCGGCGGAAGTGATCAGCCCTTTTTCCTGCTGCATGAATATCCCATGCAGTTGTTGGATATTCAATCGCTCTTCTACGTCTGTGAACCCTAATTCCTTAAAGTTCTCCATACAACGTTGGTGGTCGAGATTGATAAGCACACCGCCCAAATCAATAAGCAGGTTTTTAATTCCTTTACTTTTCATTTCTACTCTTTTTGTGAATAATACGTTGAATAAGGCGGACAAGTTCTCCAACCCATAACACCGTGGACGAAACACCTATAATTAAAAGCCAGGTTTCCCAGTCGAGTGGTGTTGTACGGAATACAGTTCCACCGAACTGTACAATCAGGAATTGTCCGACCAGGATGGCAAGCACAATCAGTTCCATACCATACGATTTGGAAAGCCCTTTGAATGCCGAGTCGGTAGTTCCGAATACACGGGCATTGAAGAGATTCCAGAATTGTAACATGACAAAGAAGGTAAAGAAAATAGTGAGGTTGTGTATATCCATACCCTGCGGGCTGTGGTCGAAGTAATAAATCATTCCGAGCAATACGATAAGGAAAATAGAACCTACACCTATTATATTAGACCGCATTGCTTTACTGATGATGAAATCAGTGCCGCGACGGGGTTTCTCAAGCATCACAGTTTCGCTGGGCGGAATGGAAGCCAAAGCCAAAGCGGCAAAGGTATCCATAATCAGGTTTACCCATAACATTTGTGTCACGGTCAGCGGAAGTTCCGTACCGATAACCGAACCCAGCAGAACGATAAGCAGCGCGACGAAATTAATCGTCAACTGGAAAACAATGAAACGCTGGATATTCTTATAAAGTGAACGTCCCCACATGACAGCGGTTCCGATACTGTTGAATGAGTCGTCGAGCAAGGTAATGTCACTGGCTTCTTTGGCTACGGAAGTTCCCGTTCCCATCGAAAGGCCGACTTGTGCGTGATTCAAAGCGGGTGCGTCGTTCGTACCGTCTCCGGTCACGGCTACTACCGCTCCTTTCTGCTGAAGTAATTGTACCAGGCGTTGTTTATCCGTCGGGCGGGCACGCGACATGATTTTAAGATCCATCACCCGGTCTAATGCTTCTTCGTCATTCAATTCGGCGAATGCCACTCCGGTGATGCGATTCCGCTCCGTATCCGTTTCCGGATTCCAAAGACCTATCTGACGGGCAATTTCCGTAGCAGTTCCCGGTGTGTCACCGGTCACAATCTTGATACCGATACCTGCCGACTGGCATTTGGCTACGGCAGCAGGCACATCCGGACGAATCGGATCGGAAATGGCTACGACGCCTAAGAAGTTCAAATCATTGGCTGAAACCAGCTCCGTACAGTCGTTCGGCTCGTTCTCTCCTACAATCTTGAAAGCAAATCCAAGTGTACGCATCGCCATATTCTGATAATTCAGCAATTGCGCTTCTACTGTTGAGCGGTATTCCACGGTATCTACCCGATTCCCGTCCAGTACAACTTCCTTACACTTGCCGAGAACAATTTCCGGTGCTCCTTTGATATAGAGTATTTTCTTTCCGATTAATGGCGATTCTACAAGTGTCGCCATGAATTTCCGTTCGGTGGAGAACGTTAGCTGGTCGAGGATATGTGCTTTCTCACGAAGTGCCAGATAATCTCTTCCTTGGCTGTTCAGCCATAATAACAAAGCCACTTCGGTAGGATTCCCTACTCCTTTCGGCTTTTCACCGGCAGCCGGTTCTTCAAGAAAAGCGGTAGAATTGGCACTGATGCCTTCTGCGATAAGTGCGCTGATATCATCGTCGGACAAGTCGCTGCCATTCTTGATACCATAGAAGTTGGGTTCGTGCACCTGCATCAGGTTTTGTGTCAGCGTACCGGTTTTGTCCGTACAAATCACAGTGATAGCACCCATCGTTTCGCAAGCGTGCATTTTCCGTACCAAGTTGTTGGTAGAGAGCATGCGCCTCATATTCAACGCCAGACTGAGGGTGACGCTCATAGGCAAACCTTCGGGAACGGCTACTACAATCAAAGTAACCGCCATCATAAAGTATTTGAGTGTCCGCTCGAAAACAGGAAGCCATTCATGCCATCCGTTCAATGCGCCGAAATCAAAGGCAAACAATACATCTTTCACAAAGAAGATAAGAAAAGTGAGTCCCGCAACGGTAAAGCCGATTTTTCCAATCAGGTTGGCTAGTTTTGTCAACTGAATGTTCAGCGGAGTCGGTTCCAGATTATCTTCTGTGCTTTGGCGGGCTACTTTCCCGATTTCGGTGGCGTCTCCTACATGCAGTACGCGCATGGTTCCGTGTCCGTCGACTACCGTAGTGCCGCGCATCACCAGATTGGAAGCATATGTTGCCTCTTCGTCAAACTCCGTTTCTATGGTTGTTTTATTGATGACGGGTTCTCCTGTCAGATTAGATTCGTTTACCTGCAAAGAAATAGCTTCCAGCAATTCTCCGTCCGCGGGAATTTCCTCACCGGTTTCCAGAATGACTATATCGCCTACCACTATGTCTTTACGGGGAACTTCCTGCACACGTCCGTTACGGATTACTTTTACCAATGTCTCTTCGTTGACTGCATTCAGCAAGTCGAATTTCTTGCTGGCGTCATATTCGAAAAAGAAACCTATACCGGTAGCCAGCAGGATGGCGGCAATGATTCCGATAGTTTCGGCGTATTCATTTTCGATGACGGAGATGATTAGGGAAAATGCGGCTGCTACTAGCAGTACACGCACCACCGGGTCTTCAAATTTTTCGAGATAAAGTTTCCAGAGGGAAGGACGCTTGGGAGGTGTTAACAGGTTAATACCATTTTTCTCCCTGCTTTGTAGGACTTCGTCATCCGTAAGTCCTATATGATAAAAGTCATTTTTATTTGTACTCATGCAGATACATGCGTTTAGTTTGGACTGCAAAAGTACAACATAATATTGTGATAAAATGTTTAATTAAAACTTTTTATGAAGATAGATTTATTACTGCGGCTTGCCACATATAGCTTGGGAGATGGAAAGTCCCAGTCCGGTTTCCCTTTTTGTCTTTGTTTGACCCGGCGATATGATTGGTACGTTCCAATTTCCTGGATTTCAGAGATAAACGTTGTTGCCTTCGGAGACATTTAAAAAAGTGTTGAACAAATATCTTGCTATTTGTGTTATATTAGTTAGAAAACCAATTAAAAATACGAACGTTATGAAGAAGTACATTTGCACGGTCTGTGAATATATTTACGACCCCGAACAAGGAGATCCGGAAAGCGGAATTGAACCAGGAACTGCGTTTGAGGACATTCCAGATGATTGGACTTGTCCACTATGCGGAGTCGGTAAAGAAGATTTCGAACCGTACGAAGGATAAAAACAGAGAGGGAGAGAATTTATTATGTGGAAATGACCGGATGCGATATGTGTCCGGTTATTTTTATGCCCGCAACTCGTTTATCTCGGCATTGGCGCATCATGGGGTCATGACTGCTTATATAGACTATGCGGTAGGTCATGCCACATCGGAGGTGTCTGCACTCCTTGCAGGTTATATATCCAATGTAACACCCGCTATGATGCAGGCTTACAATGGTAGTTATCCGGCGCCTGAACAACCGATAAAACAGAATCAGACAAATACGCAATCATGCCGCTAATGGGAAGAAGATCTGTTCCCGATGATACTTGTTTCGGAGTTATACGAAGTTTGTTCTGATGTTTTCGACAGCACTGAGACTCAGTTCCATTCATCACTCAACCTCCACGGCAAACATGAACCTATAAAGATACGCCACAAGCAGAAAATCAAGGCTTGCTATCTCATATCGAAATTATACGAAATTGTTCCGGCCAAGCACAAAGCGGCGTGGCGTGAGGATATTCTCGCTCATCTTGATATTCAGTGGAGCTACTATGAAAAGAAGTATTGTAATGCACATACACAGACACCACATACACACCACTCATGACCAGCAGTAATTTTGTAGTGTCCGGGAGATACTCGGATACGCTCTACAAGAGGGCGGTAAGTACAACTCTAAATAACACTGCGTATGGCAAAAGACCAGTTACTCAAACTTCCTCTCTGGCAGTACACCGGAGAACAATTTTTAGAATTACTTGACTCTCATTTTGTCAAGACCACGACCGCAACCGAAAACGTGACCTCTGACGAAAATGTTGCCACCACAGCAAAGCGTTGGCTCGTTTATGGAATCAACGGACTCTGCGAACTTCTCCAGTGCAGTAAGGCTACCGCACCGCATTGGGGCTATGTCTTCTTTGTAACCCTACTTCTCGCCGCCGGAGGTTTCGACTATGGTTTCTTCTACCAACTTAACGAAAACTCCACTCTGAAAAATGTCGAATGGCTCTACCGCAACGAAAGACTTTTATGGGAAGACAAACAACAGGAAAATCTGCTGCGCCGAGAAAAAATCTTTACAGCCGGCACACAGCAGGAACAAGGCTTCTATAATCTGTTTCTCTATTTCATTGTTGCTAATACAACGGAAATAACAGTCTGCACTTTGACCCCGTCGAATCTTCTTGCAGAAACCGAATGTATTGCTTGCGATGTTCTTGAAAAACGGTTGACTAATCGGATTATACATTGTGCTAAATTGGTCAAAATATTTACTTATTTTTTGGAAAGGGGCTTAATGGAGTATCGATGATGAAACATTCTTTTTGCCACTAAGTTCTCCGGATTGATTTACTTTCTTTCCGTAATTAAATGTATAGGTAACAGTCAGGGATATTCGACGATGATAATCGGAGCCTAATTGTGTCACATTGCTGTCGTACCAACTGGTAGTCAAGGTGTCTTTGCTGATTCCCCATGAAGACTGGAACGGGTTTATTATGGATAATTGTAGATTCCAGTTTTGGACGGTCCATCCCGCACTGAGCGAGTAGCTATTAGTCATTCTGCGCAAATATGCATTTTCTCCATCAACATAACTGTTGCGGGAATCATAATAAGCATTGAAGAAGAATTTTCCGAGAGAGTAGTTTACATTGAGGCTTATCATAAACGGGTAATGTGATATGCTGTTACTTCCGGTTGTATTGTAAAGCAGCAATCGCGGAGAAACTGAAATAGACAGGCGTCCTTCAAAAAACTTTCCGGTGAGGCTTGCGCCAAGCTGGCCATGATTGTAATCTCCGTCATTCCTATATTTCTTCAACATCATTCCGTCGGGGGCATCAGGAGTATAAACTGCAATCTGTCGGTTTGCAATGCGGAACACTGTCGCATAAGCCGAAAACTGCCACTTATTGCATGGCAACCATGTATAACTCAGAGCTGCCGATGTATTACGCGAACATTTCAAGTCGGGATTGCCGGATACATACATCAGTTCTGATTGCTGTATTATATTGGGATTCCTCATTGTGACATCGGGTGAGAATGTGGCATACTGGAACCACAGATTGACCGAATGCTTCTGATTAGGAGCATACTGCACGTTGACGTGGGTAAACGGATAACGATCGTCCATCGTCTTATCATTAATATAATTAGACTCGAATGCGTAGCCTCTGTCGATACTTCCTGATACTTTCCGAAAATTCAGTGACATACCAACGGTTATGCCAGTGAAAGTCTGACGAAAGCGATTGACAGCATTGCTCGAACCGCCATAGTCAATCTTTGTACAGCCTCCCCCGGAAGATATGCTTGAAAACAATGTAAATCTATCGGACAATGATTTGTTGACCTGCATTGTACCTCGCAAAAACCAGGAGCCCTCATCCGCAAAATTTTCGATAGATTCGGCTCCCGCAGCATAATTTGAGGTCGTGTTGTTCTTGGCAAATTCAGTCTGAAAGTTTCCGTTAATAGCCCATCCTCTGCCAAGAGCCGCATATAGTTCGCTATCCCAGCTTATGGCATTGTTTGTCGAGGGCGATTCTGCGTAAAATGTTTCTGAAGGGTATTGACTTGAAAAATTGACATAACCTGACGTGCGATTTATCGGAGTATTGATTCGACGGTACGAAACGAGATTTCGGAATGTGAAATTCGTACTCCTGTTCCACGATGCCCTTAAAGCCGAGTATAGACTCCGTTGGTGCTTATGCCCCGTCTCTGTGCCACTCTCGCGTTTGATAGTGCCCGATTCCAGTCTATAGGTCTCATCGGATACCGAACCGATATGAGAATTATAGTCATAATCTCCCGACACCATCAGATCGTATTCTATTTTTCGATAGGCAAACTTTGAATACATCAAAGCCTCTCCTCTGCGTATCATGAAGCGTTCTTTGCCGCTAAGCTTTGTATAACCTCCGTAAGTATAAGAATGAGTGATGAAATTTACAACGTGTTGCGCACGCTGAAATCGCGGATCTGTCGGAAAGTCAAGATACTCCACACGCTTCACGTCATTCGGATTCAGACCGCTCACATCTCCATCTGTTGCAGGATGAAAGTTGATAAAAAGGCTGACGCCCTGATTGTCGGCCGTTTTTACCGTCTCCGCTATCGGATTTACGCTCAGCTGCGGAATGTTCATTCTCGAAAGCAATGAAACTCCGTCTGAAGCGGTTAACTTCTGATTTGCGGTAGGAATATATACTGTTTTTGTCGCACTTGTACGTTGAGCATCGGCTACAACGGTTATCTCTCCGAGTTCTTTGACTGTTATTGTGTCTGGCTCGGTTGTCTGCCCCTGTGCTACGAAAGGGAGCATTATCAATAGTAATATATAATGTTTCATGCTGCGAAATTAGATGGGGCTATCTTATTCAATCCTTATTCTCCCTTATTTAGTCTTAATCTTGCAATGCGAATATCCAATGATTGGCAGACTTTTAGTAACTTTGTATTGATATGAAACATTTTAAGCTGATACTTACCTTAATGCGTATCATAGTTGCGATTCTGTTTGTTGCCAACGTGATATTCATGATACAACTTTATAACTCTATAAAAGAGCGATATATAAACGATGTCGAACAATGTCTGAGCCGGGCCGACCAAATTGAGACGGTTGATCGGATAATTGATGCCGGACTCGTGGGGGATGATGATGTGGTGTGGATCCAGATTGGTTTACAGAAATCTGATGTCGGTTCAACTATGAACGCTGATCAATTACGAGAAATGGATTACTCACAGAGATTTCGACGTGTTGACAAACAGATTATGTCTATGATTGCCCAACATCTTCATGATGACCATTATGTCAATCGATTAAAGAAACCTGATATCCCCAAAATGGAAGAGGCATTCCGCCGAGACCTGAATTTCTCCGGTTATTATCCCGCAGAGGTGCATATCGTGGAGCCGGGCGCGACTTTAGAATATTCATCGGATTTATGGGAAATTATATATCGCATAAACAATGACATTGCATATTACGCCTATATATCCCCATTGACAAACAATATTATAAGAGAGATGGGAGGCGTAATAATGACTTCCGCTCTTATAGCGTTGGTATTGACATTCGGATTCTGGTATCTTCTTCATGTGATAGCCCGACAGCGCACTATCGAGGAGATGAAGGATGACTTCACCAATAATATGACACATGAGCTGAAGACTCCCATTGCAATAGCATACGCAGCAAATGATTCCCTGTTGCAATTCCCTGATTCGAGCGATGAGGTACGGACAAAGAAATATCTTACAGCTGCACTTGAGCAATTGTCAAAACTTTCAGGGTTGGTAGAAAGCATTCTCGCCATGAGCATGGAACGTAGAAAGCATCTGACAATGGCTAAGGAGAAGATAAACCTAAAAACTTTTCTGGCATCCATTATTGAACAACAAAAACTTAAGGCACCAAAACCATGTGAAATAATATTGGAATGTCCGGAAGATGGAGTTGTCGAGGCTGACACCACACATTTTTCAAATGTAATTGCAAATCTTATTGACAACAGCATAAAATACTCTGGAGATTCCGTAAATATAGCAATAAATGCCGATTCGACTAAACTGTCCATATCAGACAACGGCATAGGAATTCCCGAAAAGTCGATCCCAGACATCTGGAGTAAATTCTACCGTGTCCCCCACGATAACCGGGTCGACATCAGAGGATACGGTATAGGTCTGTTTTATGTCAAATCCATTGTTGACAAACATGGATGGGAAATAAGAGTGGTAAGCCGACAAGGAAAAGGTAGCACGTTTGCTATTAAATTTTGAAAACAATGAGCAACAGGATACTATTGGTAGAGGATGACACGACACTCTCGATGATTATTTCAGAAACATTGCAACGCGATGGATTTGATGTGTTGACAGCGGGCGATGGAGAAGAAGGTCTGCGAAAATTCACACGATATGGAGTCGACCTCATAATTGCAGATGTGATGATGCCTCGTATGGATGGCTTCGAGATGGGACGTAAGATCCGACAAATAAGCCAGAATGTCCCGTTGCTATTTTTAACAGCAAAATCAGAGATTGATGATATTGTCGAAGGATTTGAACTTGGCGCCAATGACTATCTTAAAAAGCCGTTCAAGATGCTTGAATTGATAGTTCGCATCAAGGCTTTGCTCCGCAGAAATATTCGAGATTATTGCTGTCCGGTAAAACTTTGACATGATAGGAAATGGACTATTTTTATCTCATACAGCATGAAACAGACTCGTATAGATGTCTTTTAAGGGCTTTTTGATGCTTAATGCTACCAATTTCACATCGCCTCAAATGACAAGCCCTTTTTCGTAAAACAGGTGTAACTTATTATATTTGTAGAGAATATATGATTTTGTCGTTTTTTACCGGACAGCAATAAAATTTATTTTTCAATAGCGTAACCTTTTTGGGTTTGGTTCGGATTTGTGTTCAAGACAAAAGAAAAAGCAGCTACGATTGGATTCGTAACTGCTTGACCTTTAAAAGGTGGTCCCACTTGGGAAACTCCACTTGAAATATATCCTGTAAATCAAAGATTTCTCTTGCTTGCTCCCAGCATCTCCAACATCCGCTCCCGAGGCGCATTGCATCGCTCTGCTCCGCCGAAGCCCGAATCACTCGCAAGTCCTCTCACTTGTCAACTGCAAATATAACGAATTTCTGAGTCTGATTAGTGCCATCACATAGTTAAAGTAAATCAAAACCTAGAGTTTTGATAACTCATCTATCAACGCAGGCCTGCGTGGAGTACGTGATTTCTGTTCTATTACAATCTGCTCCGCCTCCTTTGACCCTCCATATCTGATAAGCTTTCTTATATATGCGACACCATTACGGTATGAATCGCGACTGGAGGCTCTTTGAAAGTAATTTCTAACGTCAGCAGCATACAATTTGATTATTTCCTCTCTGAATAGCTTTTTAACTTCATTGGGTGCTTCATCAATTTCGTAAATAGATGGATCCTTTCGTATATAGTCCATATACTCCGACCACATTTTCTCCTGTGTATAAATGTAGAGGAGCCGAGGAAATGCTTTTTTCTTCTGCGTCTCGGCTATCAATGAAGTTACATAGCTTGGCCATTCGTTTTGAGGAACAAGAGACTTAAGTACGGAATACATCGAATCCATATAAAATTCCTTTTCTCCCCATCTGCCACCATTGAAAAAGAAATGTCGGGCCAACTTGAGTTTATTATCTCTGTCTCCGATCTGTTGATAGACCCTATACTCCCATCTATGCCAATCGGTGACAAGTCCGGCATAATCGGCATCATGATTTACTCCTTCTTTGGCAAGCCTGAGCACCTCGTCATAATCTGCCTTATCCCATACAATTTGAATAAGCCTCTTACGAAAATCCGGATTAGACACATTGTCATACATAAACTTGATTTGATCTTCCTCACTGCCTCGCCGTGACATTATTTCAAGTTTGTATTTCTGTGCCATCTCAGCATTATGTTTTGCGCTCCAATTATCGTCATCATCATTGGACTTGATGGCATCCAGAGCCTTGACTACCATATCCTGTTTTTCAGGAGTATCAGCAAGTGTGATTGCCATTTCAATCCAATCCCACCACCAATCCCATCCTTCGAGATCTTTGTCCTTAAAGCGCGAAAGCGCGAGATCAAAAATTTCAGATTTAAGATTTTCCGGGAGCAACTCATCATCACATAGTATATGCCATTTTTCAAAGCAAGCACTAACTATAGCGCCTAATTCTCCGGCACTGTCATCACCACTGTTGAGAATATCCTCAGAAATTGAAGCAATTCCCATGAGCACGGCCACAGCAACCTCCCATTGGACATTTTCCATTGCCTCATCCGCCTCATCAAGAATGCGAGTCACAGCACGATTAAAATCGAAGGTGGCCCGATATTCAATGTAGCCATGTCGGTCCGAATAATCCTCTATCAAATCCTCAACCCGTGAAGCATATTTTGCCGAATCCGGTTTAAACAGCGTCCCCGCTCCAAGCGCGAGAAACCTATCTTGAAGCTGTTTACTGTTGCAACATTCTTTTCTGATGAAATCAGCAAGTTGTTTCTTATCGAGCTTCGACAAAAGCAAATCTAGCTTATCTATATTCCTTGTTGACATTTTTCTATGTTTATGAATTCTTGTTAGCGGATTTCCACTCTTTAGCGACCTCGGTCAGACGATATTTCTGTTTGGGGTGCTTGAGTTGATCTGGATAAAGTCGCTCGATGGCACCATCCGATAGGGCCGGGGTGAGATAATTCTCTCTAAATCGTTTGGCGCTATTTAAATTGAATAATAACATTATATCTTTGAGAGACATGTAGTCTTCACCCATCAATTTAATCAATTGGGATACTTGGGTCGTACTTGGGTCGTACTTGGGTCGTGCTTGGGTCGTACTTAGGTCGTCCTTAGCCGGTGGTTGAGCGGTAGTTGGGCGGTAGTTGAACGGTTTGTCATCTTCCTTGGACGGCACTTGAGCGGTACTTGAATCGTCTTTTACAGGTCGTTTGAAGGTAACATACACGAATCCTCCATCCCAACGCCAGGAGGGTTCTTCAACGCCTTGCTCGCGGCAGGCTTCGATGATGCGGCGGATGCCGCTGCCCCAGCTTTCAAGGAAGGTTGAGCGGTAGAGGGCGTGTGCCATATTCCGATTATATGGGTATGACTCATGCGAATCTTTGATAGTTTCGGCTGTAATTTTGGGTGGAAGTATGCCGGGGTTGGCTATCTCAACGCGGTCATCATAGACAGCGATACTGATTGTCAGATTAGCCTTCTCCCATTGGCGATGTGCCAAGGCATTGATTAGAGCTTCTCTCAATGCGCTCACAGGTACTTCAAGACGCTCCTCTCTCATAAGGCTTCTGTTCGTGATCTTACCGCTGAGATTAAGATGCTTGAAGAGGAAAGCCATACCTGCGTCAAGGAGGTCGAAGAAATTTCCTTCAGCACGTTGATTGTCGATGAATTCGAGTTTATCATTGCCGAGGAAACGCGCCAATCTTAACTGGAAGTTATCGTAAGGGTAAATGTTATTGGAGAAAAGCATAGCCGCACCATTGGTCGGCGCTCCATTGACAGTCAGTTTCCATTTTGCCAATGTGTCCTCAATCGGAGCTGTCAGAGCCGACTCCGGGATTCGTCCGCCTTCCACACCAAGCCTGATGCAACCAAGAATCCTGTCACGGTTCAAATCAGAAAAGCTGACACCCCTTGCCGGAAGCGACTCCCATGAGTATGAATGAGGTTCATGAATGCGAATCCGCTCATCATACATATCACGAGGCATAATCTTGGTAGTACTCTCAATCTTGTAGTACGGTCTGCCACGGAAAGTATAAGGTTTCTCTCCCCATTCCCAACCATCAAAATGGAAAGCAATCACTTTGTTACCCGGATATTCGGGCACATCGACATAAATTGGTGGAATATCGTAAGCCGGCTCCAGTCCCGCAAGAGACTGCGCAATCTCTCGCTTGGTATCATCGGTTACTTGTTGCCCGACAATCTTCAGCGACTTCGGCGCGACACCGAAAATCAGCCATCCGCCCTCGGTATTGAGAAACGCACACGCAGCGTGCATACCGTCTTTCAGTTCGCCAGTAGTCTTTTTCAGCTCCAGAGTCCGCGACTCATCAGAAGCAATCAGTGCCTTTATATCGTCAATCGTCATCATTCTTCAATCGTTAATCTGAATATCAAGAGCGGTATCGCTAAGTCGAATCTCATATCGTTTATCAGATGCAGCCGAAACATTTACAGGCATATGACAACGCGAGCCGCTATTTTTAGCAATAAAAGTTTTATCGCCAAAAATTATCTCTTCAATGTCAAACGCATGGAGTTGCTTAAAACCAGCAGGCAACAAGCGCCCAATTTGCTGGTTCATGATATACGGCAATTTATCGGCGTTCGTTTTACTCTTATGTTCGGGCTTGACCTCGGGCCATAAGAAGAAAAGATAATCCCTTGCGCGACTCATAGCCACGTTCATTATGTTCTTGTTGTTTATGTGTGTGCTGCATCCTGAATATATGTCAGGATAATTCATTACGACAATCATAATATCACACTCTCCTCCTTGGAAAGAATGAGCAGTACCACATTTTACCTTACAGTTTTGCGTACTAATATCTTTTTGCTCAAGCAATTGCTTTATGGCTTCTTTCTGCTTTCCATAAGGAGTCACAATTCCGATAGTATAGTCTATGGTCGGATGATTTTTTGAGATTTCTTTTGCGATATAAGCTGCAAATTCATATGCGAAAATCGCCGAATATACATGCACCGGGGAATTATCAACTTTGTTCCAGCCATATAAATAACTTAGCATTTCAACGTTGAAACCAATGGCATTTGCGGTTTCTACATTTAGTCCTTTTAGATTCAATGGCTTTTGCTTAGTTCTGTTGGGATTAGTCTTTAAAAGCCCATCATAGCAGAACTTACTTACCATTCCACCTATTTGAGGAACTGATCTGTATTGCGTATCCAATGCAGTTACCGGATATTTGAAAGTATTCTCCTTTGCAAGCTTGAAACTTGACAAGCCTACCATATCATAGATATTGCATTCTTCAATATCGTGAGGAGTTATTGGTCTAATCTGATTTGGATCACCAGCAATGATAAATTTATCCGCTTTCTTATTTAATAATAAGAGAGTAATGTCGATTACATCAATCATTGAGGCTTCATCAACAATAATGTAATCCCATTTCAGATCAAATATATTTTCAGAGAATTGTCCTTTCCGGACGGTATCATACGGATATCTGGCTATTGTCGTTATTATGACATTTTTATTTAAAGACATATCCATATTATGTCTGTTTTTTAGACAGCCATAATGTTCCTCTGCCAAGATGCGACTTTCGGTTACACCGTATCTTGATGTATACTCTCCTGCAAACGTATCAGTACACAGCCTTTCCGCTATTTCATCAGCAGCCCTGTTTGTAGGTGTTAAGACCAGAATATTAATCTTATAATTTGTTCTGATTAAATCCGAAATGGTCTTGACAAGTTGATATGTCTTGCCCGTTCCGGGAGGACCATAGATAAAACTAATGTTATCAGGCAACATCGTTCTCAGATTTGACGCCATCGTGTAGTTATTCTGTAGCTTTCTGAAACGAGATACAAGATGGTCTGTAAATCCGCCCATACTTGTGGCTTGAATCTGAATTCTTCTTCCTTCTATTGGGTTGCCTAAATCGGTTGAGCAGATTAAGTCTACACCGGTTTCATCAGCCTCAATGACTCTCGCATCTACCTGATAGCGTTTGCCATTAGTGATTACTGAAACTATTTGGTTATTGTAATCAGCGAATGACATAGGTATATACCCGTCTGGAGATATTAGGCGATACAGATTCTGATCCGGATTAATTTTACACCAATCATGGAAATCTAATGTAACTTCTCTTGCCGAATATGACTTCTGGTCCTCCAAACAAACATCAAGCCGATAGTTAAACCATTCAAGAGTATATTTGGGCACTCTATTCAACATTTCACGACGGCTCAACTTTTCACGAGCAGTACGTTCTTGTTCTTTAGCCTTTCTTAACTCTTGATTTCCAGTATTCGAGCGAGTATTGCGATTATCACCGTAATCGTTACCGCTTCTTGCTGACGAATCATAAGCATCTCCGTATTCAGGATCAGTTTTGGGCGTTTCCTCTGGATCGAAAGTAGCCCCTTCGTCTTTTACTAAAGGCTGGTCAGATTTGGGCGCAACAGGTTGCTTCTTTGCGTCCCTTTCCCAACGCTCATAGCTCTGTTTCTTGAAATCCCCAGGATCGCTTTCATCTGATTCATTATGAGAGTTACCATTGTTGCTTAAGTGACCATCATTTTCAGTATGATGATTATGCCCATTATCCTCCTCTCGATGGTCATCATGATAATCTCCTGTTTTTGAATAATCAGTATTTTCTGACGAATTTGGATTCTTTTCAGGTTCTTTTTCTTCAGAACCAGGTTTCGAATTATTTTCATTAGAGGAGTCGTCCTCATCATTTGCAGCCAATTGTTCTACATCCGTATTGATTTGAGCTTCATCATAATCATCAACAGACAACCCTTCCTTATCATCTTCGCTTAGATAATTAAGGAAATTAGTAGGCAACTTATCTATCTCTTTAAGTATGACCTTAAAATCCTTGTAGAAACAAGTCTTGATGACATTAAAATCGAACGCTTTTAAGAATGGGAATTTCTTTACAATCCATTCGATAATATCACCAAATGCAGCTCCATTCCAATTCCCCACATACCAAAGAGTATCCAATTCTTCAGTGTATGTCAGCAAATCAGCTGAGAGAGCATCATTCTCAGTCCAAAAATATGATATTGAATTACAAATTCGTATATCTGTATCGGCTAATTCTTTCTGAATTGTTTTAAATTCCTCTTCCCAAGTTTCAGGGTTATGTCTATACGACAAATATAACAATCTCTTTGTTATCTCTTCTATTGCCAAATGGTCGATTTCACTCTTGTCATCGTAAGTGTGGCCAAAGTCATCATTTGTCAATATTCTAATCTGCAAGATTTCACACAGCTTGTTATAGTCATCTTTTCCAGATGGCATCTTGGAAATGACTAATTTGCTAAAACCAAAATTATCTTTTAAGATACTATGGTTTTCCGCCCATTTAAGTGCAACAAGATTTTTGATGGGTTCCCAACTCTTTTTACCACAATACCACCGCGCTTCTTCTCTAAAGTTTGTTACATATCCCTGCTTTATCCATGCAGCAAATTGTTCAGGATGATCAGTTGCAAATTTAATCATTGTTTTATAGACAATCTCACGGAATGCAGGATTCTCCGTCTTTAGATAGAGAAGACAATCTTCAAACGTTAAGGCACCCTTTAGCCCTATGAGATAGCCTTTGGGGATAGTGACATCAGGTAAGTTAGAGTCTTTCTTGCCAATTGCTGCAACCATCTTACACAATTCGTCTATTCTTGAATCATACAAGAATCCAGGACGCTTGTTTCCCGATTTAGTTGGTATGCATCTTACATTATACAGTGTCTGCGCCGTTAAAATGGAATCATATTGAAGTGAATATTGCCCGCTATTAGTGGCTACAAGAAATTCACGCCAGAAGTATCTTGAAAATTTTTCATTTTCAAGACATCCTATAGTCCCTTCTGAAAAATCATTACGCACTCCAAGTTGCCAAATGAAGAATTTCCTCAAGTTTTTAATATCACCATATTCGGCGTATTCTTCACTTACAAATGAAAGAGTATTGACTTCATACTTCATAAAATCGCATAGAGGCTGATATTTGCTGCTTAAGTACAACTTATCACTCTCTACTTGATTCCCTCTTGTAGTATAAAGTATAATCTTCTTTCCGTCAAAGAGTTTCTTAAATTCATCGTCCTCTCCATCTTTGCGATAATCATCAGCCAATGTTGCAATGATTTTATAATGGTCAGTTGAAGACAAGAATTGATCCTGATTATCAATGAAGAATCGAATCTTAGTATTCCTATAAACTCTCGCGTCACTTCTTAGCTTGCTAAAGCGCCTACTAATCTCAACGATTAACTTAATGACATTATCTTTTAACCTGCCATTATCGTTGCATTCCTCAATATATAAGTCTGATACCAGATTATTGATAACAATTTCAGGATAAACGGATGTGGAAAGTCCCACAAAGGAACCGGACACAAGTGTCTCCTTCACTTTGCGATAAATTCCATCTTCACAAAGCAAATATAAGTCTTCTAATTGCTTAAGCCGAACCTCATCATTATCATTTATCCATTGCGTTATATCATTTACATACGGCGCCAGATAAAAGACAACATTCTTTCGCTTATAGTTAGCCAGATTAGGAACAAGCTTATTTAAGATGATATATTTTGCGGTTATATTTATACCGAGGGAAACAAATAATGGTCTCCAATTTCGAGGATTACCATCTTCAAGATAGCGATCTGAAACGAACAACGGATTCTCGATGAAGTCTGAGATCAATTCATGAGTATTGTTAGCAATTGTGAAATCCTCGGCAGAATACATTCGTTTACCATCCGTCTCGAAAGTATCAAGAGAAGTTAGAATCGGAAGACCTCTCAGTTTCCTTAACTCGGATTCATCTGACGTAAAATCTACTATCCATCGCCAGAATCGAATATTACGGGCTTTATCAATCGTTATATACTCCTTTACTGCTTCACGATTAGAATCTCCACCGATATATTCAAGGAAATTATCCTCAGCTAACTCACAATTACCCAATGACAATAAATACTCTCGATCCAAATCTGACTGACAGTAATCCGGATGGACAGAATCAAGCAATCTAATGGGGACTATATCTTCTTTGATTATGTTTGTGAGCAAACCTGACGGCAAATAATGATCGTCTGATTTATCACATAATACGCCATCTGAAGATTCAGGTGACGATACAAATATTGAAGCTTGTTTAAGGGTGTCAATATCCTCTTTGGTAAATTTTGTGTAAATTTTGCCAAAGTATCGGTGGAACAACAGGTTGTTATTTTTAGTTGATAAAGTTTCGTCATAATCCTCAAGATTTTCAATTACCATATCCCTTAAGTAAGAAATCAAATCAAAAAACTTGATACCTACTTTATCAAAATAGTCACGCCCGTCTTTGCTTTCAAACAGCGGACGATAAATGTCGTCCAAGACAGTGAGCTGAGTGTTATCAAACCAAGGCTCGTCACATAATACATCTATCTCATCAGAATGCTGATATACAGTAACGTCTGATAAGAAGTCATCCATTGCATTACCATCATCTTCTCCTTCATAAAACAATGGTATTTCGCCGAACCGTTCACTCTTAAAACTTCCTGCTATCTCATTACGATGGTCAAACAAGAATTTAAGGAACTCAAAACTAATCTCTTTGGTATCAATCAACTGAATTATCTCTGACCAGCATCCATTCAGGCATTTATTGAAAAAATCTGAGACAGAGAATTTGTTGGCAATAAATTTTGATGTGAAAAATTTACGCATAGCCTCTCGTTCCTTACCTACAAACGTCGAGAGGTATTCATCATCAACTACCCAACATGATTGTTTAGGAAGCCATTTCTCATAAAGAAAGTTTCTCCAATTATCATCTTCCCAATATAATTGCATAGAAAGAGGAACCAGTTCCTCGTCCGTTCCATCATTGGCAAAGATAACCAGTTTCGATTTTAATTCGCTATCTAAAATTATCTCTTTTTCAATTTTTTGGAGAAAATTATAGAATGCGATATTCGTTTCTTTCTCGTTTATTGACCCTATTATATACTCTAACCGTTCTTCAGGGGAGATGATTTCATCCCAAGCTATTTTAGCTGAAATTGGAACAATAGAGTTCTTTGTCATGAAAACGGTCAGAGCCTCCCAATAATCAGAAACGTAAGTACTATGAATGAAATGAATCCACGCGGAGTCAACCCACGCTTGTTGTCTAAGCTCATCACCAAAATCATCTTGAACATATAGGTTTGCAGTTCCTTCAACCACTTCACCATTATTCAAGTATATAGGCATCGTAGATGGAATCCCTTTTGTATATGTCCTGCCATTACCACTCGCTGTGGCAAGGAAACCAAGGAAGTTTACACTGTCATCTTTTGTCCGAATGCGTTTGGCGTAATTAGCAAGATCAAATTCACTCGCCAATTTATCAGCCTCATCGACAGAATTGTATGGTTTGAATGCAGTTGAAATACGAGAGAATTGTTCGCACATGGCCTCTCTAACTTTTACATTTAGACGAGGCAATTTATCCTCGAACATGTAAAGATACTCCAGAGCCTCATCAATATTTAGAAATATTGATTTACCTGAAGATATCGTCATATCCTCTGCAAGGAAAATAGAATCGTTACATTCAAGTTGATAATGAATTAGAGAGCTGCGAAATAAGAAATCATAATATCTTATTGCATTTTCCGTGGATTCAGACAGCCATTCCTTGAACTTGGTATTGCATGAAATTTGGACATAATCGTCCTTATTCAGGATAGTAGAATTGCTGGAAAAGCGAGATATCAGTTTTTGGGCATTTTCATTCAGCCTGATATCAGGATGAGGGAGATACAAATTCCACAAAGTTGACTTATTACATACTTGATAGAAGTCCTTATCAGACATAACGGGCTTCTCAGATATGATGAAGTCTCGAGTCTCAGATATTATTCTATCTATTGAAACTATGCGATATACTCCGTTGTCATCAACCGGGATGCAGGGAAGCTTTACAATTTGAGCTACAAATCCTCTCATGAAGGCGTTCCGATAGGGATCCACATCCTTAAATTCGGGTAATATATCAAATACGGAGCCTAAATCATACCCATTACCTTCTTCCAATAAAGAAACCCACCAACTTGCAAATTCTTTTCCGGCATCCTCAAGAAGTTTAATGTTCCATTCTAAGTCAGGGATACTCTTTCGTGAAGCATCTGGTACAAAATCAGCATTTAACAAGAAGGGGACATGAAGTCTCTGTTCTGTGGGAAGATAATTATATATCTTAGCGTCCTCAATAGGAACAATCTTATTGCCATCTCGTCGCACTGCAAACGAGATAGAAATCTTTTCTATCTTCTGGAATTTTTCGGGTATCTTATTCCCTTCTTTTATACTTTTCTCAAGGATTTCTTTATAATCATCGCCCACAGGAATATGGAGATCGTCTTTAATTATCCATTTCTCCCTGTCTTTGGAGACACTAAAGGCAGTGTCTCCATCAATTACAACATCAACGTGATCTACATGTGGAATGAACACAAGAATTTGGTCATCCGAAAATACCTTCTCAAGATTTGGCTCGTTCTCTCTTGCATCTCTGATGTGACGCAAAGCAAAGAAGACGTTCATGCCAGAGGGTATGCTGTTAAAGACAGATTTTATCTCATCATCAACTTCATCCATCGATGTTGGAATGGGCATATACTGCCAGTTCCTCTTATATCCTCCGGGCTTATTGATCTCCTTTTCATCGAACCTTAAATTCCAACCGCCTGAGCTCAAGAATACATAATCGTTATTTACAAAGACGGACTTAAAGCCCATGCCTTTGTAGCCGATTGTTTCGGTATTATCTCGTTTTTCGCCCTCATTAACAGTACAAATCGCGGCAATATTTTTAAGGTTGAAAGGAGCTCCTGAATGAACTAAAAACAGATAGTTTTCAGTTAAGATAAATTTTACTTCAACAGGAATCTTATTATTGTTTATATCCTTACGGGGGTAATCGTTGGAGTTCTGAAGTAATTCATAAATGTATGTATGGGGAGCACCAGTAACTTCGCGATTAATCATTTCCTGATTCTGATTTGCATCTTTGCGAATAGTTCCCCTCTGTCCCTTCTTCTCATCAAGACGGACTTGCAGCATCTGCGACTTATCGACTTCTCTGATATTTCCGGTGCATACAAAAGAATAATTCGCTTCAGAATCACCCTCTATGCTCCAGTCAAATTCATAAAATTCATTTTCGGTAAGGTCTGTGCGTGGGATATAGATCTTTGCTTCGATAGGTTTGCCATCAAAGTCCTCAATGCGTTCACCAGCAGTTCCGCGTAGGTCATCAAAGTAGCCACGAGAGCCCTCTCGATGAAACGTACCGATGATATATGTTGATTGAATTTCTTCTTTTATGTTGTCGATAAAACTCATGTTCTAATTAATTGTGACGGAGAAGTCATTTATTTCTGATTGAAGCGTTTATATTGTTGCAACCCATATTGCAAAAAGATTAGTTTTGTGATTTTCATCAATTAATAAGGTCTTTTGCTTCTACATTCAGTATTTTAGCAATCTTGACGAGCATCTCAAGAGACGGTTGAGTTGTATTTGAGCACCATCGAGAAACTGTGGCTTCATTCTTGCCTAATTGCTCGGCGAGCCATTTACCTTTCTTGTTTTTCTCTGCCAAAACTACTTTTAAACGATTGATACGGTCGTTCTCTATATCTATTGAGTCTATTATCATAGGGACAATTTCTTGATGTTATTTGCAAGGTTAGTAATAATTCTTGGATTAACAAAGGGGCATGCTGTAAAACATATTGCATTCCAGATGTGTAGGGAGCTATTCCCGGTCTTTTTCTCGCCAATATGAATCAAAGTCGTTGGCGAGAGAAACAATCTGGCGGTTCTCTTTTACGAGCGCGATGATGGCTTGTTCCAGTTTATAGAGAGCATGCATTGCTTTCTTTTGCTTCATGTTGAATTGATTAAATCGGTATTCAGCGATTACGTCGTAATTCAGTGAAGTGTTGGCGGATTTGCTTCACGACTGAGTCATATTCTGCACCTATAGTTCGGTAATGGGCGTTGAGAGAGGAAAGCTTATCAATGAAGATACGTGTATTGTCATCAATATGATGAACCTTGAAAGTCTTGCCAAAAAAGCTGCATATTCATAAATGATGATAGTGATGCTACTCCAGATTGTTTGTGCATTGCCATGAGGGTTGCCTCTTCGGTGGCATTGAAGTTTACTGAGCAACGAAAAGTTGTTGCATCAATTTTGGACGGTTGCCAGATTTCTTATTTTCTTGTTTCATGGGGTATATTTTAGTAGTATGGCTGGAATCTGCCAACCGCATGTTTCTTAATGGTGATTACGACTTTGGAGTAATCGCAACACTAAACATTGCAAGGGTTATGAGGCACTAATTGAATTTTGCGTGCCTCATAACATACCTTGCCATGTTCATGTGAACATCCGAACGGATAATCAGAAGATTGAATTAGAGTACAACGCAAAAATCAGTACACTGTCATATTATGTCTGACGCAATGAAAGGAAGCCGAGCGCCGGTTCTTGCCGGGCATCCTTGATATAAATGCGCGTTACTTCCTGCGACTTTCTGCGTGACATACGTACATTTCTATAACATATACCGCAGGAACAATGGCTATCGAAATAAAAAAGTTGGGAAAAGTTGGGAAAAGTTGAGAAATATATTGGAAAAGTTGGGAACTGCCTGACAATCAGAAATCTTTTTGAGTATCGGGGTCGTTCTACTTGCACAGAGGCACAAATGCTGACGGCGGCAGAGTGATGATGAGACATCCGCATACAGACAAATATCCATCCCTGTCTGCATATCGCAGAGTGCCAGCGTAATAATGTTGCAACATAGCAACGTTACAATGTTCCAACATCATAATGTACCAACATTTCAACGTTGCAACATCCGGCTATGACTGTCGACCAATGTCGACAGACACAAGTAGGTGTGTAAATAGCTGTCCGGCGACAGACGTATGTGACAAGGCTTAGATCCGGAACGATGCCTGAACACAATTTATATGCCGGTTCAAATGATTCAGGCAGAACAGTCCCGGACATGGCTATCAAGCCGGGCGAACAGTATATGTTTAATATTATTTTCAGAAATGTTATGGACTACATTCTTATTGAACGCGCCATATTCAATGCCATTGTAACACGGATAACTGAGTATTCGGCGAAGATTGAAATGGCAATGGGCAATCTCGGCTGCCATCCACTCGGCAACAGGGTTGACAATGAAAGGGCGCAAAGACTTCTCCATCGCGGGAAACGGTCGTTGCAGTCGCTGCGCTCCTCCGGCAAAATCGGCTACACCATCATTGACGGCAAGGTGATGTATCCGCTTAAAGAAATTGAACGTTTCATCTCCCAGTCATACAGAAAGGATGGCGGATAACTTTCAGGCTATATCCGGTGATGAAATCGCCCGTATATTCCACGCCCTTGACAGACTCGATGACGGAATACGCGACATTGACGAGCTATGCGGAGATTACAATCACGGGCGATACATCACGGACAGGCAGCTTGGGGATATTCTCAACGTGAGTAGGCGGACGCTTGCCAACTATCGGGCTAAAGGCGAGTTTGGATATTACGATCTCCCCGGCAAGATACTGTACGACGAGAAAGAAATCGAGCAATTTCTGCAACGCCACTATCTGCCGCCATTCAGAACTGATGATTAGACACAATCCACCCCGACTGCGGAAACGCGGCCGGGGTGGATTATGCTATTTTATGATGTATGATTATTTTTGAGAACCGAATTTAGCAGCTAAACCACCTATCTGTTCCGCGATGGATTTGTCTATTACTTTTGCATAGATCTTGGTGGTACGAATGTCGGAGTGTCCAAGCATACGAGCTATAATTTCCATCGATACGCCATTGGCGAGCGCAAGACAAGCGAATGAATGGCGCTTCTGATAGAATGTCAGGTGACATCCCAGACCGCACTGTTCGGCTATGATTTTAAGGCTGCGGCACAGGTTACAGGTCTGCGGGACGTAAAACAATCTTCCGTCCTCGCCTTCCCCTTTGTATTTTTCGATAATGCGGAGAGGTATGTCAAGAAGTTTGATATGGCACTCCGCCTTGGTCTTCTGCCGTGCGATGTGAATCCATTTGGAACCGTCTTCCTTTGTGACGATGTTGTCTTCCGTCAGGTTTGCCAGATCTGCCCTTCCGATGCCAGTGAACACCGAAAAGACAAACAGGTCGCGCGTGTGGCACAGGCGGTAGGTGGGCAGTTTGGCATTGAGCAGCTTTTCAAACTGTTCCCTGTTCAGGTGGCGATGGTTGACAGGCACTTTCTCAATCTTATGCCCTGCAAACGGGTCGCGCTTGAGTATGTGCTTCTTCAACGCCAGCCGTGTCATCTTGTGTAGCAGGATAAGGTAGTCATTGTAGGCAGACACCTTTAACCGCAGTACGGTAAAGAAATAGAACGTGAAGTCGGTCATGAACTTCATCGTCAGTGAGCGTAACGGAATATCCTCCAAATCATACTTGAATTTCAAAAAGTTAAATATATGCTTGCGGGTGGTAAGATAACGGACGTAGGAATGCCTTGTCCGATCAATGCCCACACGTTTGGCGTATTCCCCGTTATATTCGTCAAACAGGGACAGCAATGTCTCTTTGACATCGGATTTCCCGGTGACGGCATTCTTGATGATTTCTGCCGAGACGAAGCCATAAGAGTTCACGTTTCTTTTGTAGGCGGCCTTCGCTTTCTTCTCCAAAGCCTCCAATAATGAGTTCAGCCTGTTCAACTCATTTCTTTTTTCGCCGGTGATGTTTCCGGTCTTACGGCCGTCCGTGAATGCCTTGCCCACTTTTGCATCCCATAAGTCAGGCTCTATTTCCAACCCTGTGGAATACTGGCTTATCTTCCCGTCAAGGGTGACCCGTCCCATAATCGGACATCTGCCGTTTTTCTTTATTTTCCGGCGGTTGATATAGAACAACAGTTTGAATGTGCTTCGCATGGCTTACCCCTCCATCATTTTGGTTATGTACTCTCTTTGCTTCATGCTCGGATTGACTTTACGTTGGCTATAATCCTTCAGAATTGGAGACGGGGCAGTGTCAATGCCCGATAAGGTAAACTTGCCCCCGATAATATCGTTCAGACCGTCCATGTCCTTGTCTATTTTATCCTGCGTGACTTTCGCATACCGCTGTGTGGTGGTGATATGCCGATGCCCCATGATTTTACTGACGGTCTCTATCGGAATCCCCTGTGACAGACAGATGATGCTTCCGAAGGTGTGCCTTGCCTGATGGAATGAGATTGGACGGTTGATGCCGCACATCACGGACATCTTTTTCAGATGTCTGTTCATGCTCTCTTTGGTCAGCATAGGAAGGAGTTTCCCGTCGCTGTCCATATCCTTGTATTTTTCAATGATATTCAGCGGTATCTCCATCAACCGGATACATTCGGGCGTCCCTGTTTTCTGTCTTTCCGTATGAATCCACAGACTGCCGTCATCCGCTCTCACCAGATTGGCGGCTGTCAGGCTCCTCATGTCGCAGTAACAGATACCCGTCCAGCACGAGAACAGGAACATGTCCCTCGTGAAATTACGGTTGGGGGTGTCATAGGTAGTGTTCGCAAACCTGTCAAGCTCGTCTTCTGTCAGATACATCTGTTTGAAAACAGGTTTCTGCGGCGCATAACCTTTGAACGGGCTGAAAGGGACGATGCCGCGGAACACGGCAAGCATCATCACGCTTTTCAGGCGGTTAATATGTCCGAGTATGGTCTTGGGCATGAAACGCCTTGTCGTGCGCATATACATATCAAACGCCTCGATAAAGTTCTCATCCAGCTGCTTGACAGGCATATCCGACACATGGTATCTCTCTTCCAGGAACTCACCGAGTATCCGGCAGGTGTTCCGGTAGTGGTAAAACGTGCTTGCCGCCCTATTCACCCTTACACGCAGGGCATAGTCGCTGTATGCTCCGCATAGAGCTTCATGATGGTATCCTGAGTCTCAGCCAGACCTTGGAACACGTTTCTGACTTCCTCCGCTTTCACGACATCCTTGATATCGGTAAGTTCGTTGAACCGCTTCTGCAACAACAGCAGTAGCCGTTCAATCTCCCTGTTTGCCATTGTCGCCGCCTTGCTTTTGCCGGTGCAGCGTTGGGCGGTGGCGTTCCACAACCGCACATCGATTTTGAACTTGCACGCGAATTGCGCGATGGAATTGACCTTTCCCCTGACGGATATTCTGCCCATGAGCGGAGAAAAGCCGTCCTTGTCCTGTACGCTGCGCTTGATGTAGAGCAGCACTTTCATTTCTGTTTTCATGCGTTACTTTTTTGATTGCAATTTTACTCATATCTCGCCTGTTGAACGGTATGAGAATCAGGCAGAACGGCGCAATCAAAACCGGATAGGTTAAATCTGTAGGGTAAAGTAAGATTCCCGGATGGAAATACCTTTTAACTGACAGTTTATCCCCTGATTAACTGCATCTAAATGAAATGAAAACAGGTAATGACTTGGTAGCTGAACAGGTTCGTTATTCTACCTGTTTTTGCTATTTACCCAACTGCGCAAGCCAACGCAATTTTACTGTTTTACAACGAATTGCAGTTCTTTTGCCGGATTCCTCTATTGGTTGCATTGATAGTTTTCTATCGCTTTACTGGTCTGGCATTTGCCGATGTGTCCACGCTCAAAAAAGAAGATCTGATGCAAGATAATAATGGAGACTGGTGGATCAGAAAAGGAAGAATCAAACTGATGCATCGGCGTAAAGCATCTTCCATCTGTAACATACCTCTACTTCCCGTTCCGCTTGCCATACTAAAGAAGTATGAAAATAATCCTGTCTGCATCAAAAAAGGATGTTGTCTCCCAGTTCCCTGCAACCAAAAAATGAACAGCTATCTCAAAGAAATAGCAGATTTCTGCGGAATTAAGAAAAATATCACCACTCACGCTGGTCGGCATACATTTGGGACTACCATTACGCTCGCTAACAATGTCCCCCTACAAGACGTATCAGTTATGCTTGGACATGCCTCTACACGAATGACACAACATTATGCCCGGGTAATGAATGCCAGTCTAAAAAATTCCATGCTCAATGTTAAGAAACGATTAGCACAATAAACATAAGCATCCGACGAACCAATATAAATACACGCATTATATTGATATTAATATTAATTGTGACCTCACTGTTCAGAACCGATGAAAGCATTGCTTCTCCAGGCTCCGTAAAGGCATAAGGCATATACCTTGTACCACTTTTTGTTTGAGGTGCAAATTTTGCACCTCAAACTCTCGAATTCATCTTTAGTGAATTAGCACCCGGTTCATCATGTCGCACACTTTCTGACAACTGTCCTGATCCGCACAAGCAGGATAGAGGAATGAATTGGTTATAATTACATTTTTATCCAAAAGGATGATATTTTTATCTGTGCCATTTCAGACAGCATATATTTCTTATCTTTACCTTTTTGTTCCAACAGTTTAGCTCTAGACAATTCTCTTAGATCAATCTTTATTTGCTCTTCGGTTAATTCTAATTGTTCTTTTAGTTCTTTCTTTGTAAGTTGTCCTACAACATAAATAGCAGCAATTTCTTCAGCCATTCTAAGAGCTATTTTATCACTAACCCCAGAAACAAATTCGGAAACAAGTGCAGTACCTATAGAAATAGAAGTTAGTTTATCTACATTCACATTATTATGCTCTACAGCACTACCTACTTCACAACTTTTCACACTCATAGCAGGCGCATTTTCACACCTATTCACATCACCAGCTTGTGCATCACCAACAACATCTCGATAAGTCATACTAAAAACAAAACGCTCATTATTCAGTATTTCAATCACGCTATTATTATAGTAAAGAGGAGCAAACTTTTTAATATTACGGCTTCCCGAACCTAATTCTTCACCCCAACCCAGTTCACGAAATACCTTGAACAATAATGGATTCTTAGTATAGTTTTCCAATTCATCTATACTTATAGAACCTGTTCTCAAAGAAGACGTGAACTTTGTGGCATTACAAGTCCTTACTTTATCAGAAAATATTTCAAATAAACCAACTTCATTACTTGCATATTCTCTATGTACACACAAGTTTGCTATAATCTCCCGGAATATATTCGCCCTAAGATCGCCTCTTTGTGTTGATCCATCCTGAAGATAGAATTTTTCTGGCAAATGTTTATAAACAAAATCCATCAACAAGCCATAAGCCTTGATCAGATTGGTCCGTATTGTTATTCGATCATCATATCTAGTACTATCTGTCACTTCATTTAAAACAAAACGCCCATAAGTCTTATTCCTATATATAGCTTCAAACCGATATGCCGGAATAAAAGAAGCTATACTTTCATCCTTTCCAAACAATAGAAGAGCAGCCACTTTAACACCAATCTTTCCAGTAACAGGATCCTTTGCCATTAAGCCACAGCTTTTCAGCAATTCTTCATTAGAAAGTTTTATCCAGGCATGAGTGTCATTTCGTGCAATAACAAGTTTACGACAATAATCAAATGTTGCATCATCCAGATCTGTCAGATCTAACATAGGAAGTAACCGATTTTCATAAGATAGTGTATCCTTACGAGAAAAGAGAGAAGCTACTAAAGAAGGATTGTCAGTAACATTAGTATCTGCCTCATTATTTCTATCATAATACTTATGTTTGAAACGATGCACGTACTGACTTTCTTCAACCCTTACAAAAATTATTACTTTACCATCAATCTCTATATCTTCAGGTGTAACGTATGCCTTTGGAGAAAACGCAGTCGGATCATTAAGAGCCTGTTTAAATTCTCTTCAGTCATAATTTTATAGCTGATATTTTAACTTACCCCGGCTCTTCTTGTCGCGTCCGTCTGTAGTTGGCGGAAGGGATATTA
>ERZ777011.993-NODE-993-length-35472-cov-7.025609_pt1 | contig 35472 bp, 23 predicted proteins | sample MGYA00374964_ERZ777011 | MGnify/ENA primary metagenome ERZ777011 (study PRJEB29310, sample SAMD00008975) | mouse gut metagenome | study: EMG produced TPA metagenomics assembly of the Metagenome analysis of fecal microbiota from mouse which was promoted...
CAACGACGGATCAGCATCCGATCAACGACGGATCAGCATCCGATCAACGACGGATCAGCATCCGATCAACGACGGATGCCCGTTCACCGCTTGGCGGCAGATACCGGACAAACGGATAAAAGATGCGGCAGATGAAAATAAAAGACAAAAAAGAAACTATTCATCGAGAAATGCATATCTTTGGACAAACGATAACTCAATTGCCATGAAACCCATCTTCTTTTTCTCTTCCCTGATTGTCTTAAGCCTGTCGGCTTGCGGCGGAAAACAAAACACAACCTCCGAAGATGAAAACGGGACGCTTGCGGCAGACACCGCCGCCGTCGAAATAATCCCGGAACTTCCGCCTTTAGAAGCCGGAGAAGTATTCTTGAAAGGAAAAGAGGTATTCCCCGAAGAGGCGGAACTGACGGGGACGCATATCGTGGAACCGGACACCTTCATCTTCAAGCCGGCCTCACCGTCTATGCTGGTCAAGGACAGCCTCTTGATCATGAGCAGCAAGGACGCGCCGTTTTATGCTTTCCGCTATCCGGCGCTCACCCACATGAAAACAATCGGCAAACGGGGAAACGGGCCGGATGAGTTCCTGCTGCCGGTCGCCGTAGAATCTCTTGATCCGGCCTACCTTTGCTATATGCTGGACGGATATAACGGCAACCTTTACGGACTCGGTCCTGATCTGGAAACGCATTTTATAAAGAAAACATTCGACCGCAAGTCAATCCGAGACTATGTCGAACATGCTTACCCGGCAGGCGAGAAAGCGATTGTCTACCAAATGGGCAGCAACATCTACCGTGTCTCTCTGGAAAACGATTCGGTTCAACGCGAAAAACTGTATAACCTGCGCCTGAAACAGGTCAAAAGCATACCGACGACAGGTGCGCTTTGCACCCATCCCGAACGAGACCGGATGGTCTACGCCTACAAGTACACCAAGATCATCAAGTTCATGGACATGGAGGCAAAGACCGTCCGGACGCTCAACTTCGAGCAATCCGGCTTTGACGAAAAGACGCTGGCCATCCAGAACGGGCTGGATGCAAACGTCACTCATTATATGCAAGTGATGGCAACCCGGGACCATGTCTACATCACCCACTCCGGACGGACTCCTTATGTCGTGGCGGCGGAAGTCCAGAAAGGCAACAACTATATGTTTCTGGAGAAATACGACTGGAACGGCAATCCGGTCAAACGATACAAGTTGCATGACTTTTGCGTCTACAACGTCATAGACCCTAAAACCGGTACGTTGATCATGACAACCTATTACCACGACGACCCGTTCGTCATCTATCACCTGGATGATTGAGCGTTCAACGCGATCCGCGCCTGCAACTCCCAGGTACGGAGACGGTCTTTGTAAGTATTATGCGCGTTCATTTTCACGATGTCGAGCGCGGCATCCGAATTGTCTTCCCAACGGCGGCAAAGGTAAAGGACGTCATAGATGCGTCCGATCCGCCAGGTACGGGAGATACGCAGCCCCACTGCATAATCTTCCCCATAACTGGTATTCGGCAGGTTGATTTCCCGAAGCACAGGCGTATAGAAAGCACGTGGAGCGCCTAAGCCGTTAATGCGCAGCGCATTGTTGCGCCCGTTTTCAGGCGTCCACTCCCGATGGTCGATGATGCCGGGCGGTATTTCGTTCAGATTGAAATCCGTCATCCGATAGGTTCCGACCACCATCGCGCAGTTCTGCTCGTAAAAAGCATCGACAATCTTCTGCAACGTGTCAGGACCGCTATACATGTCGTCGCTATCGAGCTGGACGGCAAACTTGCCACAAGCCGGATGATGTACGCCCATGTTCCAACAGCCGCCGATCCCCAGATCGGAACGTTCCGGCATCAAATGGATCACACGCGCGTCAGATGTATATTTTTCGATCGCTTCGGAAGTTCCGTCTGTCGAATGGTTGTCCACTATGATCAGATTAAAGCGGAAGGTCGTTTTCTGTGCCAGCACGGAGCGGATGGCATCTTCTATCGTACGGATGCGATTACGGACCGGGATGATAACGGAGGCTTCCTGCCCGAAAGCGCCGGCATCGAAAGCGACCGGTTCAAAGTCCGGGGCAAGATAACCGCCGACCCGTTTCAGGTAGGCCGTACAAACTGCTTCCATCTCGACCTGCACCGCCCGGTTCTTCGGATCGACATAATCGAACAACTTCTCTCCGCTCTTGCGGGTATCCGGTTCCGCCTCGGTGTACAAATACTCATTGACATGAACCAGTTCGGACAACTCCGACACACGCAGGCGAAGGTCATACAGTCCGGCGAAACGGTAATCGGCGTCCATTGCCCGGACTGCCTGCTTCAAGACGGATGAACGAAAGAACAAAAGCGAGCCGAAATCAAAATCATCACGCAGGCTTCCTCTCTGGTAGTCTATGACAGGAGCCGGTCGGCAGTTGCCGTCTTTCACCTGGTAACGATCTGCATAAAGCATTCCGGCATTCGTATCGCCAGCAATAGCCGACAGGCGTTCGAAAGCGAACTGCCCCAGCCCGAAAGCCGTATATTTAGTATATAATAATGTATAGGCCGTATCTGCATGCAAAGCGATCGTCCGTATAGTGGCGGTACTGGCGGGCGAGTCGATCATCAGGATCTCACAGCCCTCGACCTCATCCGTACCCTTTTCCGTTGCCAGCAGGTAAATGTTCTTTACCCGGCCGCACTGCCTCAACGCCCTTACGGCTTGTCCGGTCTGGGATAAAGAGAGGAACGGAATAAAACAATTTATCATTTCCATCATATAATTAATTGATACCGGAGCAAAAATAAGGATAAAATATGAGCTTTTGCCGGAAGAGAAAAGTATCTTTGTAAGTAGATCAAAAATAAAACAAATGAAACACCAGATAATACTACTTGGAAAAGACATAACTTCGGTCTATCACGGCATCAAAGAGTTCGGGCCGGACCATATTCATCTGCTCTACACGGATGCTACCGATCATATCGAAACGCCCATGTACCCGCTGTTGCCTCCTGCCATGCGGTGCAACCGTTACAAGACAGAACCTTACAACGGGAAAAGCGTGATCGAAGTTTGCCGCCGGATTCACCAAAAGTATCAGGGGGAATTTACCTATAACCTTTCCGAAGGGACGAAGGTCATGGCTGTTGCCGCTTTGGCTGTTGCCGAAGAATCGGGAGCCGATGCCTTCTACCTGACGCAACATGGCGAAGTCGTCCACCTCGGCCGTTTTGAAAACCATCCGTTGCGAACGACACTCAACAATGACGAGATTCTTCGCCTGAGCGGAAACATCCTCACCGCTTATCACGACGCAAAAAGACTAAGTAACGAAGATGTCAAAGCCTCCATGCGTATCAAACAATTCATCGAACAGTATCCGCAGGAACATGCCCGCATCCAAAAGTTCTTCAGTATATTCTGCAAACGCCAACTCAACCGTTTGCCGGCCTCCAAAATCTTTGCAAACAACCTGAGGTTCAAGCAAAGGAACGGTTCCATCCTGATTACCATGAAAGAATATGTCTTACTCCGGCTCCATCAAAACAATGCGACCCAACTCTATTTTGAAGGACGTTGGTGGGAGACGCTGGTTGCCAACCAAGTCCGTAACTGGAGCACACAACGAGAAAACTTGCCTGAAGTATGGCGCAGCGTCATTTTCCAGACAAACGAAAAAGACACACATCCGAAAAACGAGGTCGACGTATTGTTGAACAACCAACAGAAACTGATCTTTATCGAATGCAAATCCGGCAATGTCACGCAAAATGACATTTACAAGATCGATGCAGTACGGGAAACATACGGAGGCGACATATCGCAAGCCGTACTCGCCAGTTACTATCCGGTGGAAAAAAGTTTGCAGGATAAATGCAAAGACTTGCAGATACATCTTTTCGCCCCGAACTTCCTAACCGAACGAAGCAACCATTTAAACAAAATGCCAGCCTGGTTGGACAAGCTGGCAGATGATCTTCAATTATAAACTGATACAAGAGGTCTTATTTTCCGGAATCGAAGATAAGGCCTTTTGTTTGTTTTCTTCCGAGAGACGACGGAACAAGTGAAATACGGCCTTCACTTTCCGCACACACCGGCTGGTTCTTCAGTCCGATTATCCGCGAAAGTGCCTCGCCAAGCAACATTTCGTTCATGTCGCCGAAAGGCAACAAATCATTTCCTATAACCAGTTCCTCGATCTTTACATCCGGTTCAAAACCATTTGCATAGTCAGCTTCGTGATCGGCATTATAAATGCGTAATGTAATCGGATGCAACAGCCAGCCATATTTTTCTTTGGTTCCGAAAGTGTTGCTCCCGACCCGCTTGCCAATCGTTTTTTCACCGATAATCGTGATGTTACTACGGGAAAGATAAGGGATCAGGCTGTTGATCACGGCCTCCGAAGCAGATGCGGTCACACTTCCTGTCAGCACGTAAATGCGTTTCAAGTCCAGGTTGGCATTCCTGATTTCGGAATTCTTTTTCAACAATAATGTCTCATCTCTTTTCGATTGTTTTTCATTATGTTCCATGATGCAGAACGTCTTGCCCAAGGCATCAGCCGGAGCCAGAAGAGAGGTCATAAGCTGAGCACAAGTAACCAACCCTCCCTGGTTATATCGCAAATCCAATATAAACTCGTCCACATTTTCAGCCTTAAACCCGGCAAAGATCTGTTTCATCCGGTCGTCATAGATTGTACTTTCATCGTCCGGACCGGAAGAAAAACTGTTGTAAAGCAGATAACCGACCTTCTTGCCACCCACCGTATAGACGGAATCTTTCAGAAAAGGCGTGTCTTCCACTGCACGGGAAGCTGCAACCGAAATAGTTTTTCTTTTATAAAAAGTGACCTCATTGCCTTTCCTTACCGCATTTGCCAATAAGAAAGTAGTTTCACCTCCGCTATAAAAAGCAGACAAGTTCGTCACATTCGGAGTCTCACTACCGACGGCGATAATCCAGTCCCCCCGTTCCAGTCCGGCCTCGGCAGCAGGAGAACCGGGCAAGACATATAAAACCCAGGCATAATAAAGGTTGCCGTTTTTATATGATGCAAACTCAAAACCATACGAATCGGACTCCGAAACAGATTTCGTCTCCTCTTCCTTTTTCTCTATCCGGGAAAAAGTGAGCCATCCGTCTCCGTATTTTACGCCATCCTGATCAGACAACAATGAATCGAAGAACTTATCCGGAGATTGTGAGAAGTTCAAATTTCCTTTGCCGGGCATATCCTCATTCCACAAATAGTAGTCCGCCATGATCTTATAGATCCAACCATTCGTACCTTCGTCGGAGAGATCCGGAACCTCATCATCCGCCGTACAGGACGGCACAAGCAAAAGGACAGCCAGCAATCCCGCGAGGACGGCAAAACCATTGAGCACATTGAAGTTGGCCTTCCGGTACAATAAACGTTTGATGGCCCAGTCAAAACGAATAGGCCTATCCTGCAACACCCTTCTCTCCATCTCTTTCCTGATTTCCAAATCCGACTCTTCCTTTTTTGCTTTATTCACTATTACTTATGGCACAAATATAACTATTATTAATGAGTAGGCAACGAATCGAGAAGAATGTTCAAATAAAAGAGCCGTAGGAATGATCAGGACCTTATCTGCCAATCGCCGATACCATGCCGCTCCCGATCGAAACCGATGGCGACTTTCACGACCGGAAGCCCGCACAAGGCGAAGCGTTCGGGGTAATCCCGCAAATTGATCTGGTTCATAGCCGCATCCGCCGTCTTATCGAGCTTTAACTCCACGACATAAAGCGTCGTTTTCGTCCGTATCACCATATCCACACGACCACCCGGGTCTCAAGCGGCTTTAAAAGCTGTTTTTGACAAAAGAAAAGCCTGTCTTGATGAAAAAAGAAGCCGTTTTAACAGGTTTCGCACCTGTTTTCGGACGGTCTCTGTTTTTATCGTACAATTGATACACAGGATGTTATCGTTTTTCACTATGATAGTTGTGATAGATAAAACCTCATCCGTCTGCGATTGAGGCCTCTTTGCCGATTCTTCCTGCAACCAACTGATCTGCATCATCAGCAAGGAAGCCAAGTCTTTTTGTTTATAAGCTTCCGTCAGTTGTTTCATCCGTTCTTCCTTCTGCACACGCAATGTTTCATCTGTCTCCCGGTCCGGATGAAGTTCCTTTACCAGTTCCAGATATATTTCACGCATAGACTTTAAAGTTTGTTCCTCTTGCAATTTCTGATTCAATTCGGCTTTGGTCATTTTCCTTTTCCCGGACTGCGACGATTTCCGTTCCTCTTTGGCCGCACGCTTCTGCTGTTTTTTTTCTTCCGCCGCCACCATTTTTCCCATCTCATTCTCCATTAAATCATTAAAAGCGCCGAGCAGTTCCTCTTCCGTCTTTGCGTTTTTCATTTTCTTATTGAGTTTAAAACCCATCATTTGGATAACGAACAACATATCCTCTACAGCTTCCTTTTCCAGTTCTTCATGTGTCATACCGGATGAGAGTTCCTCATATTTATGAATGAGGGGAACAATAACGGAGCGTTGCTCCTCATTCATTGTGGCGGTCACCCCTTCGCTTTCAGCAACAATAAGATCTATCAGCGTTTTCCGATCCGTTTTACTCAGTTTTCCTCCTTCATATATTCCATCCAGATAAATCAGATAATCATATTTCATCGCGATCTCTTTCTCAAAGAAAGATTTAGCATGTTCCTGATAGAAAGTTCTGATTTTTCGTTCCTTCTCAGGAATAGACGTGATCTCTGCCTTTAGTTCATTTATCTTCCTGTTCAGGCGATTGAACTCGGACTGGGCAGCGGTAAGTTTCGTTCCTCCTTTCTTTTTAATAACAGGGGGCAAGGACAAATCATCTTTTACCATATCCTGATCTTGATTTAGTTTTGCTTGTTTGTTCATATCAATACTTATAATGGTAATAAAAAAACTGCGTAACTCTCCATCGAAAGCTACGCAGTCTACTATATTATAATAAAAACTTTACAGCTATTATTCTTCGCCCAACAGGATTTCCAAGATCTGAACGGCAGCCTTCGTCACAGAAGTACCTGGACCAAAAATAGCGGCAACGCCTGCTTTATACAAGAAATCATAATCTTGTGCGGGGATAACTCCACCGGCGATCACGATGATATCTTCGCGTCCCAACTTCTTCAATTCTTCGATCACCTGCGGAACCAAAGTCTTGTGTCCGGCAGCCAAAGAAGAAACACCCATTACGTGAACGTCGTTTTCTACAGCCTGGCGGGCAGCTTCGGCCGGAGTCTGGAACAACGGTCCCATATCCACGTCGAAACCACAGTCGGCATAACCTGTAGCCACAACTTTAGCACCACGGTCGTGTCCGTCCTGACCCATCTTAGCGATCATGATACGCGGCTGGCGACCTTCTTTCTTTGCAAACTCGGCAGTCAGCTCACAAGCCTTCTGGAAGTCTGCATCTTTCTTAGTTTCTGATGAATACACGCCTGATATAGTTCTGATGATTGCTTTATAACGACCTACAACAACTTCGCAAGCATCGGAGATTTCTCCCAATGATGCACGCAAGCCGGCTGCTTTGACAGCCAGTTCCAGCAAGTTGCCTTTCTTCGTACGAACGCATTCCGTGATGTCGGCCAATGCTTTCTGTACGGCTTCTTCATCGCGGTTTTCACGCAACACCTTCAGGTTTTCGATCTGTTCGTTACGGACGGCCGTATTGTCGATTTCAAGGATATCGATCGGATCTTCTTTCGGCAAACGGTATTTGTTCACACCCACGATTGTCTGGATACCGGAGTCGATACGAGCCTGCGTACGGGCAGCAGCTTCTTCGATGCGCATCTTAGGCAGACCAGTTTCGATAGCTTTCGCCATACCGCCCATGCTTTCGATTTCCTGGATCAAAGCCCAGCCTTTATGAACCAGTTCGTTTGTCAGAGATTCCACATAGTAAGAACCGGCCCACGGGTCGATTTCCTTACAGATCTTTGTTTCTTCCTGGATATAAATCTGAGTGTTACGGGCGATACGTGCAGAGAAGTCTGTCGGCAAAGCGATCGCTTCGTCCAATGCGTTCGTGTGCAGAGACTGCGTGTGGCCCAAAGCGGCAGCCATAGCTTCGATACAAGTACGGCCTACGTTGTTGAACGGGTCCTGTTCGGTCAAAGACCAACCTGAAGTCTGGCAGTGAGTACGCAGAGCTAAAGATTTCGGGTTCTTGGCTCCGAAACTCTTCACGATCTTTGCCCACAACATACGTGCGGCACGCATCTTGGCGATTTCCATGAAATGATTCACACCGATCGCCCAGAAGAAGGACAGACGCGGAGCGAAAGCATCGATGTCGATACCTGCGTTCACACCGGCACGAAGATATTCAAGACCGTCGCAAAGCGTATAAGCCATTTCGATATCGGCCGTCGCACCTGCTTCCTGCATGTGGTAGCCGGAGATGGAGATGGAGTTGAACTTCGGCATCTTCTGAGAAGTGTATTCGAAGATATCGGCGATGATACGCATGGAGAATTCAGGCGGATAGATATAAGTGTTACGCACCATGAACTCTTTCAGGATATCGTTCTGGATCGTACCGGCCATTTCTTCCAACTTGGCGCCTTGTTCCAAACCTGCATTGATATAGAATGCCAATACAGGAAGAACACCGCCGTTCATTGTCATGGAAACAGACATCTTGTTCAAAGGAATACCTGCGAACAACACTTTCATATTTTCCAATGAACAGATAGAAACACCGGCTTTACCGACGTCACCTACAACACGTTCGTTGTCGGCATCGTAACCACGGTGTGTCGGAAGGTCGAAAGCGACAGACAGACCTTTCTGGCCGGAAGCCAGGTTACGACGATAGAATGCGTTGGACTCTTCAGCAGTAGAGAAACCTGCATACTGGCGGATTGTCCAAGGGCGCATAGCATACATACCGCTATACGGACCACGCAGATAAGGAGGCAGACCGGAAGCATAGTTCAAGTGTTCCATACCTTCCAGGTCTTCTTTAGTATATACGGGTTTCACCTCGATGTGCTCGGGTGTTTTCCAATTGGCTTCGATGCCATTGGCTTTTGCCCATTCGGCAGCATTAGTAGCTGCAAAACCGGCATTCTTTATATCTATGTTTTTAAAATTTGGTCTCATATCTCTGATGATTTGAGATTCACCATTTATGATTTGCGATTTATGATTTATGGCAACGAACTGCCAATCATAAATTATAAATCATAAATCATAAATCAATTAATTCCTAATTTTACGTTGAAAGCTTTCAATGTCTCAAGCACGTTGCTCTTTACATTTACATATTGGTCGATGCCTACTGCTTTCAGGTCTTCCATACAAGCAGGCATACCGGCTACAACAAATTCAGATCTTCCGGCCAAAGCCTTGTAAGCAGCAGGAGCCAATTCAGCATATTCATCATCGCTTGAGCAAAGAACCACGATTTCAGCACCTGCCTCAACAGCGGCTTCCACACCGGCTTCAACCGTATCGAAGCCTAAGTTATCAATTACCTTATATCCTGCACAAGCAAAGAAGTTGCTTGAGAACTGAGAACGTGCCAGGCGCATAGCCAGGTTACCGATCGTCAGCATGAATACTTTCGGAGTCTTGCCGCTCTTTTCCGTTGCCAGACGCAAAGCTTCAAATTCCGAAGCACCACGCGAGAAGTCGAGAGCCGTGATAGTCGCTTCACCACAATTGTGACCGCCGCCACAGCAGCAACCGGCAGCTTCATTCTGAATCTTTTCGGCAGCCACTTCGTTGAAGTTCGGGAACTGGTTGGTTCCTAACAGGATTTCACGACGGGTCGCAACTGCTTTCTTACGGGCATCATTGGATGCGTTAACAGCTTTCTGGATTTCACCGGAAGCGACTTCCGCACCAAAACCGCCTTTATCTTCCACTTCCAGGAACAACTTCCAAGCTACATCAGCCAAAGAGTTCGTCAGCACCTCTACATAATAAGAACCGGCAGAAGGATCGACAACCTTATCCAAATGGCATTCTTCCTTCAACAACAACTGCTGGTTGCGGGCAATACGTTCGGAGAAGTCGTCCGGGGTCTGATAGGTCTTGTCGAACGGACGAACCGTGATCGAATCGACACCGGCAAGAGCGGCAGACATGGCTTCCGTCTGTGAACGCAGCAAGTTTACGTGAGCATCATAAACAGTCATGTTCCATTCCGAAGTCTGTGCATGAACATGCATCTTGCAAGCGCACTGGCAAGCAGGATTGTAGGCGGCAACGATTTCTGCCCACAACCAACGAGCGGCACGGAACTTGGCTATTTCCATGAAGTAGTTGGAACTGATACCGAAATTGAATTTGATCTTCTTGGCCACTTCCGTAGCGTCCAGTCCGGCTTCGATCAACTTAGCCAGCAGTTCGTTACCCCAAGCCAATGCATATCCCAACTCCTGAGAGATATAAGCACCTGCATTGTTGAAGTAGAAGGCATTCACTGCCAATACTTTGTAACCCGGCAGAGCAGCACCCGCTTTGAGCACAGCGGCGGCAGCTTCCACCCAGTTTTCATTTTCCTTACCTTTTACCAGAGGTTTCTTGAACGGGTCGTAGTTTACAGACCCTTTGCATTTTTCCAGATCTGCGCCTTTGCCTTTGAAATAGTCGGCAAGAATACCGATCAGCATTTCAGCCTTGCAATTGCAAGTATTGAAATTCAGTTCCACGCACTCAGGACAAATCCCGTCAAGCAAGGTAGCAATGTTTTCAGCGTTTACGTCGCTTCCCTTAATGATGAAGCCAAGAGATGTCACACCCTTATTCAGGATGTCAAGGGCTTTTTCATTAGCACCTTTGAAACAGGTGACTTCAATGTTCTGGCGCACCTTCCAATCGTTGTCCTTCTTTGTTCCGCGAACATAAGGGAATTCACCGGGAAGAGACTCGGTAGTCTTCAAACCTTCGATGTCTTCTGCACGATAGAAAGGATTCACATTAAATCCTTCGCCTGTCTTCCAGACAAGCTTTTTCTCAAACGGAACCCCTTTCAGGTCGGCCGTAATCTTCGCCATCCACTCTTCAGTAGACACAGGTGCGAATTCTGAGAAAAGTTTTTCTTTTAATTCTGCCATAATATTAGTTGTTTTAATACTGGTATTAGTAATTGTTCAATAGTATATTGTTCAATAACAGGAAGCAAAGGTAGAATAAATAAACTTGAACGCAAATGAAACACAAACGAATTTGATACCTCTTTTAACGCCTTTTAGTGGAGACACAAAGAAATTCATACCAAAATGACAACAGATAAACATTTTTCTCAAAAAATCACGCTGAAAGATACACCGAAATAAAATATTTACTAATTTCGCAACGTCAAACAAAGACAATCCGGTGCATTCGTCTAGTGGTCCAGGACGCCGCCCTCTCACGGCGGAAACTCGGGTTCGAACCCCGGACGCACTACAAAAAGCTCGCAATTCATTCGCGAGCTTTTCTTTTTCAAAAAAAATCTCTTGCAAAAATTTAAAACTCCATAAAATTCACTCCCCCATAAATCTTTTATCTCTTATGACTTGTTTATAGTTTACATAACATATAACGAAAATGGAGTTTATCATGAATAAAGGGACTATCGGATTAAATGCCGGAGCAATCTGCAATTTATTGTTAGATGGTGGATGTTGGAGTTTTGAGGAGTTGAAAAAAGCGACGGCTTTAACGGAAGCCGACTTATGGTCAGCAATCGGATGGCTGGCAAGGGAAAACAAAATCGAAATAAAAAGTGCCAGTAGCCAATTGGCTTTCTCTCCGGGAATGAACTGTTATTTCTAAACGTTGGATGCTTGTAGTATCTGCCACCATCTTCCAGGCTGCAGATACTACAAGTATGAATTCCTTTATTCTGACTTTCTGAACAATGTCGAAACTACCGCGCTATCCCCTTCAGTAAGAGCCGGCTGCAAATTCAGTAAACGTGCAATTATCAAATATAAATTGACATTTGCCATAACCGGCAGTTCTACATTTTGCTTGAATGAGGGCCCTGCCGCATAGAAGATAGCTTCCATCTCAGGAGCAAAGTTATTATATCCGTGCGTAGCAGCAAATATAGGACACGATTCGGAACGGAATTGCAAATACGTTCCGATATCCGGCAATACAAGCAAATCCCCACACGCGGGTTCTTCCCATATACAAACTTTTCCGGTATCTCGTTCTTCTTCCAAGCGGTGACATGAGGTACACGCTTCAAGATCGCGTAAGCACTATCCGTATAAGTCGGCTTCGGAATGTGCATGCAACGGATAATCGGAACGGAAACCGTCCATAGAAAGGACAACGACATAATGTTCTTTCTTCGAATGGGCCGTACATCCCGATATCAACAAATAGATTATCGAAATAAGGCTCACCAATCTCATAGTCAGAAGACCCTCAACCAAATTTAACATTGTCCAATAAATATACAATCTTACAATCACTTTTTTATTACATTCAGGTACAAAATTAACGACAAAGCGCTAATGCTCATCTCTATTACGAAGTTCATCTGCAATGTCCTGATGCTGGCGTGCCAGTTCTTCCTCTCCTATATGCAAGAACGCTTCAGCAAGATATTCATGGGCGGCGGCATGCTTCGGCTTCAGGTCGACGGCTTTCATAAAGTCAGAAACAGCTTCGTCATAATATTTTAGTTGAAGATAAGACTTTCCCCGGTTATAACGCGCCTTGAATGATTTCGGATTCAGCCGCACGGCTTCGTTCAGGCAAGTAAGTGCCTGGAAACCATCTCCCATATCCAAAAGAGTAACCCCTTTACGCACCCAGGCATCCACAAATTCAGGATAAAGCCTAAGTGCTTTATCGAAAGAACGGATAGCAGCATTCGGATCATGTGCTTTCGTTATGCATTCGTTTCCCATCAGATAATATTCGTGGGCATATTCTTTCAGAATCTCCCGCTGGACATGTATCTCCTCCCGGAGCTTCTTGATTTGTGCCCGTTGAGTATTCATTGTTTGTAACTTCATGCGGAGCAACCGCTGTACTTCCGGTTTTTCCAATTCGTTACGCTTACCGACAGCAGCGGCAAAAGCCTTGACCGTATCTTTTACATTTCCGGATTTAAAACTATGGGCGGCGCGTGCATATAGCAACTCCGCCTCACTTTCGCGCAAGCTCTCTTCAATCAGTTGCCGGTCATTAAACATCTGGCTGAACTGGACAATTTCCTTCCGCACAAAAATGTCATGGGGAGATATCCGGCTTTTCAGCACCAATCCTTCCAGAGACGTACAACGACTTAAAGCCACATACGTCTGCCCCCCGGCAAACACACCACCTGTCAGATCCACCACGACACGGCTGAAAGTAAGTCCCTGGCTCTTATGCACGGTAATAGCCCAGGCAAGGCGGATCGGTAACTGCTCGAAAGTTCCGACAATCTCCTCTTCTACCTTTTTCTCCTTTTCGTTATACTTATATTTATAATTACGCCAAGAAGTCGGTTCGACCAGATATTCCCTTCCGTCTTCAAGCAGGACGTAGACATTCCCATTCTCATCGATCCCCGATACCATACCGATCGTCCCATTAACCCAACGGCGCTCATAATCATTATCGATAAAGATGACCTGTGCCTGCTCTTTGATAGAAAGATTCAATTGTGTCGGTAACGACGACTCAGGAAAATCACCTTCGATCTTGCCGCGAGAGATAAACTCCTCGCCAGACAATTCCGCCAGTTTCCGCTCGTTAATAAAATCTACCTGATCACGGCGAGTCGCAAGCGTGATGTACATATCTTCGTTGCGAGGTGTAAAATCCGGAAAACAGCGGCCATTCAGAATTTCCAACTCCTGTTTACGGGCTGCATTGTTACGGATACGATCCAGAATATTGATAAACACCGGATCCGTCTGCCGGTAGACTTTCTGCAATTCGATCGGGACCAGATTTATATCTTTGAAGACACGAGCCGAAAAGAAAAACGGACTGGCATAGAATAGGCTCAATATCTCCTTTTGGTCCGAAGGGACAACCGGTTCCAACTGGAAGACGTCACCGACAAACAACAACTGTTTACCCCCGAACGGCAAACGCATATTACCGGAAAAGACACGCAAGATCCGGTCGACACAATCAATAATATCCGCCCGCACCATCGAAATTTCGTCTATAATGATCAATTCCACTTCCGAAATCAACTTCCGATGCTCTTTCTTGTATTTGAAGAACTCAAAAATACGTCCGTTCTTCAGACTCAAATCCGGATCATCGGGCAACATCGGGCGAAAGGGCAACTTGAAAAACGAATGAAGCGTCACCCCTTCCGCGTTAATCGCCGCTATCCCTGTCGGCGCCAATACAACATATTTCTTTTTCGTATGGGCGCAAATGTATTTCAGAAACGTGGATTTACCTGTTCCGGCCTTCCCGGTCAGGAAGACAGACTGACGTGTATGAGTGATCAGTTGCAGGGCATCCTGAAACTCCTTATTATCTGTATCTAACTGAAATTCCAATCGTGTATTTTTTAAGTAGACAAAGCTATAGAATATTTTATATATCTACTTATAAAAAGTTCATAATTTATTTGCAGAAGTCCGAATCATTCCCTTACTTTGTGATATCAAAATAATATCAAACATAAATCATTATGAAAACACAGGAAAAGAACTTCGACGGCATTAAAATATCCGGTTTTACGGCTATATTTATCATGCTTGCTTTAACAGGAACAGCCATATATTTACTATCGCTGTCACAAATTTCGAGTACCATCGCCGGTGTTATCTGCGGGATATGCGTTGCTATCATGATCCCAGGATTTATGATCATCCAGCCGAACAACTCGCGCGTATTGACTTTTTTCGGCAGATATGCCGGAACAGTCATAAGCAACGGTTTTTATTGGGTAAACCCGCTTTTCCAGAAATCGACCGTAACATTACGCATCCTTAACCTGAACATCGATCCGATCAAGGTTAATGACAAAGTCGGAAATCCGATCATGATCGGAGCTGTGGTCGTCTGGAGAATAAAAGACACCTATAAAGCCAGTTTCGATATATCCGGAAACATCCGGGAGTTTGTCCAAATACAAAGCGATGCCGCTCTTCGGCAGGTAGCAGGCATGTATGCTTACGATACTAACGAGACGATTGACAAAGTAACACTCCGTTCCGATGAAAGCGGAGAAATAACCCAACGCTTGGAAGACGAGCTAAACAGCCGTCTTGCCATCGCCGGAATCGAAATCGTGGAAGCACGCATCAACTACCTGGCTTATGCATCCGAAATCGCCAGCGTGATGTTGCGCCGCCAGCAGGCAGACGCCATCATCTCTGCCCGCGAACGGATCGTGGAAGGAGCCGTCAGCATGGTTCATCTGGCATTGGAAAAACTGAAGAAAGACGGTGTTGTCGAACTGGATGAAGAACGGAAAGCTGCAATGGTCAGCAACCTGCTGGTAGTCCTTTGCGCAGACGAGTCCGCACAGCCAGTAGTCAATACTGGCACTTTATATCAGTAATTTAATAGTAATACTAAATATGGCTAAAAAGGAAAATGGAAATGCAACCAAAAGTTTCATATTGCGTGTGGACGCCGAAATGATGGAAGCGATCGAAACCTGGGCAGCCGATGAATTCCGGAGTACAAACGGCCAGATACAATACATCTTGGATCAAGCCTTACGCAAGGCAGGCCGGCTTAAAAAGAAACGGAAATCAAAATCAGAAGAAGAAAAAGAGTAGAAAACGATAATAACGAAAACCTGTCCGGACGTTTTTTAAATTTCCTTCGGTAGAAAAGAACTTTTCATCCGAAGGAAATTTTATTTTCTACCGGATACCAACCACACAAAACAAATCCATTCGGGAACTTATATATTCAATAATCGAATCAACGACTGATAAACAACCAAGCATCTTTATACTTCGGATTGGAACGAAGTGTTGCCATATAGGATTCCGCCGCTTCGCGATTATCGAATTTATCTGCATATATACGATATTTCCCATCACGAAGAACCTTGCTAACATGCTTGCATTCGTTACGATCTACACCCGCAATAAATTCATCCGCTTGTGTTTCCAAAGGAAAACTGGCTATTACGATATGATACATTTTAGACTGAATAGCGACAGGCTTGGACACAACCGCTTTCTTTTCCAGTATCGGAGCAGGCACAACCTTTCGTACTCCATGCGCAATCACATCTTCTGGCGCTTCCTGCTTCGTCTCGGCTTCCGCCACTATACCGTCATCGGATAAAACTGTTTCTGGGAAAAGCGACTGTTGGACAGCTATCCCGGTCGGAACAAAACTTGCGGTATAGGCATCCTGGTTAACATCTTTCACCGGAGTGGAAACCAACAAAAACAAAGCCACTGCGGCAGCCGAAACCATAGCCGTGCGGATAAACTTGCGGCTGATCGGAATATAGAAAGTATCTTTCTTTTCTTTTGGGGATGCAAAAAGAGTGACCTCTTCCCGCACTACGGGTAATGGCTCAAGGACCGGAAAATAAAAAACGGGCAACCCATACGAACCGACACAAAACAAGTTAGTCTCGCTTGGATGGAAAATCATTTGCCCCTCTTCTCCTATACAGAACAAGCCCAACACTCCCAACGACAACTTTCCATACTGTTGCAAAGTGTTCTTCATATCTTCCACATCTTCCTCCAGCATTAGCTGTGCTTGACGGTAACTCACCGCATACATCTGCATATACGATTCCGACAAAAGCCCGTCATTATGCTGCAGTGTCATATTGAAACCAATCTCTTTTCGCAAAGGATGAAACGTATGTTGTTCCATCTGTTGCACAGCCGGAACAGCCTGCAGGACAAAACCACCGAACTTCGGCACGATCACACAATCATGCACCAAAAGCAAACGCTCAATATGTGTTACAATTCTAAGCATACAACAAAGGTATACATTTGCACGAATCTACAAAAGAAATTCTCATGCAAATTATAAAAAGACGCTACATTCGGAAAGGTCAAAACGATAAATCATCCCTTTAACAAAGCAAACCCGCCGTGTTTTTATTAGTCTTTTGAATGGTTGAACTGCCTGACAAGGCACTTTAGTTGCCATACACCCCCGTGTTGCCTCTTTTCACACTCGGATGCACGAACCTTATACACCCGGATGTAAAGAGCGACAGATGGAGGTCTCTGTGAAACTACATGTTTGCTTTTTCCTAAAAAAGAGATGGCTTCCGGAAAATAAGGAACCATATTCGGCCATTTTAAGACTAATTATTATGTATTATCACATTTGTTGATTGATATTTTTTAATACTCTATATGAATACAAAACAATACAATGCGTTTATCATCAGCATACTATTGAAAATTCTATCTTCTTAATAGTGATGGAGCAGCAATAGAGGAAACCACCTCACACAACAATATAAACACCTAATTATCAACATATATATCATAATAAATAAGAAGATGATAGAAGATTTGAAAAAACTTCGCATGTAGATCAGAATCTTGAAAAATTTTGGAGAGCTTACCCTGGAATGATATACTAAAACTATTTTATATCCCGTTAATTCTTTACATTTGCCACAAAATTATAGCGGTTATGACTGAATGCAAAAATGAACACATATTAAAATCCATTGATTGCCCGGAGGATTTACGCAAGTTATCCCCCGGTAAATTGGAACAGGTATGTGCAGAGTTGCGTCAATATATAATAGATGTACTATCAGAAAACCCCGGACATCTCGGCGCAAGTCTCGGTACGGTAGAGCTGACAGTTGCACTACATTATGTTTTTAATACCCCCTATGACCGTATTGTATGGGACGTGGGACATCAGGCTTACGGTCATAAAATACTGACCGGACGTCAGAAGGCCTTTCATACACTTCGGAAATTCAAAGGAATCAGCGGTTTCCCTAACCCTCAGGAAAGTTCCTATGACGCGTTTGTAGCAGGACATGCTTCAAATTCGATTTCAGCAGCCATGGGTATGTCGGTCGCTTCTGCCCTGAAAGGGGAAAAGGACAGGCACGTAATAGCTGTGATCGGCGACGGAGCCATGACCGGCGGTTTGGCGTTTGAAGGTCTGAACAATGCTTCGGCCAATCCTAACAATCTGCTTATCATTCTCAATGATAACGATATGGCGATAGATCACGCAGTCGGCGGGTTAAGCCAGTATCTGGTAGATATCACAACCAGCCAGACGTATAATAAAATGCGCTACGACGTGTACCGAGGACTGCGCAAGATGAAGTTGATCAATAATAACCGCCGAGGGAACATCCTTCGTTTCAATAATAGCTTGAAAGCATTACTCACGCAACAACATAATTTGTTCGAAGGATTCAGTATCCGTTATTTCGGGCCGATCGACGGGCATGATGTCGCTTATATGATCAAGGTACTGAATGATATAAAAGATATGGAAGGCCCGAAGTTGTTACATATCAAAACCAAAAAAGGTAAAGGATTCAAGCCTGCCGAAAAGTCGGCAACGGAATGGCATGCACCGGGACTGTTCAACAAGGAAACAGGAGAGCGGATCATTGTCCACAAGTCAAACGAGCCTCAACTTTATCAGGATATTTTCGGACATACCCTTGTCGAGTTAGCCGAAGAAGATGAACGGATCGTGGGAATTACCCCTGCAATGCCGACAGGTTGTTCCATGACTTACATGATGAAAGCGTTCCCGAAACGAGCATTTGATGTCGGGATTGCCGAAGGGCATTCGGTGACTTTCTCAGCCGGACTTGCCAAAGAAGGGATGATACCCTTCTGCAATGTCTACTCTTCTTTCATGCAGCGTGCATACGATATGATAATACACGATGTCGCCCTTCAGAATCTTCATATGGTGATCTGCCTGGACCGTGCCGGTTTGGTGGGTGAAGACGGGGCAACACACCACGGGGTGTTCGACCTTGCTTATCTGCGTCCGATCCCGAACCTTATTATCTCGTCACCTTTGAACGAACTGGATTTACGGAACCTGATGTACACAGGATATAAGAAAAACAACGGTCCATTCGTAATCCGTTATCCACGCGGAAAGGGAGAAATGGCGGATTGGAGGAACAAGATGCAGTTCCTGCCAATCGGAAAAGGCAAAAAACTTCGTGACGGGGATGATATTGCGGTCTTGTCGCTCGGTCCTATCGGTAATGAGGTAACAAAGGCAATAAATCAGGTTGAGGAAGACAATATATCGGTCGCCCATTACGATATGATTTATTTAAAACCGATAGATGAAGAACTGCTGCATGAAGTTGGTAAGAAATTCAACCGTATCATTACTGTTGAAAACGGTGTGATCAAAGGAGGATTTGGCAGTGCTGTTCTAGAATTTATGGCCGATAACGGTTACACCCCGCTGGTAAAACGTATCGGGGTTCCAGATGAGTTTATCGAGCATGGATCGGTCCTTGAGCTGTATAAGCAATGTGGAATGGATGCCGAAAGTATTGCAGGAGAAATAAAAAAGATGGTTATCAAAGGATAATATATCCCCATAATTACTCTCTATAAAATGAAAATTATTATAGCCGGAGCAGGTGAAGTAGGAACCCACCTGGCAAAGATGTTGTCACAGGAGAAACAGGATATTATCCTGATGGATCCAAACGAGGAACGTTTGAATTTTACGAATTCAAGCATGGAGATCCTTCCTATGGTGGGTAATCCGACATCCATTCGGGACTTGGAAGAAGCCGGTATTAGAAAAGCGGATCTGTTTATCAGCGTCACGCCGGAAGAAACAACCAATGTGGCTGCCAGTATCCTTGCTTCCAAATTAGGAGCACGCAAGACATTGACACGTATCAACAATTATGAATACCTGCTCCCTAAGAATAAAGAATTGTTTGAGAAGATGGGAATCGGCTCGATGATCTATCCGGAAATGCTGGCTGCCAAAGAAATTGTGACAGCAGTCAAACGTCCGTGGACCCGTCAATACTGGGAGTTGTTCGGAGGCGCCTTAATCCTGATAGGCGTGAAAGTACGTGATAACTCCCGACTCGTAAACAAACAGTTGTCCGAACTGCTGAACGAACAGAAGCTTTATCATATTGTAGCCATTAAACGGCAGAACGAGACCATTATCCCCCGCGGTATGGATCGTATAGAGTCGGGAGATATCGTTTTCTTTACAACGACCAAAGGCCATATCGAGGATGTCCGGCTGCATGCGGGCAAGCGGGACCCCGAAGTAAAGAAAGTCATCATCATGGGAGGCAGCCGCATAGCGATCCGTACCTGCCAATATCTTCCGAACAATATCCGTGTAAAAGTAATCGAGACAAACAAGGACAAGAGTCACCGTATAGCCGAAGTCGTTCCGGGGAATGTTTTGATCATCAACGGAGATGGACGTGATACTGACCTGTTGATGCAGGAAGGAATCAAAGACGCACAGGCATTTATCGCACTGACGGATAATTCAAGCACAAACATCTTGGCTTGCCTGGCTGCCAAACGCGCCGGAGTATTCAAGACCATCGCCAAGATCGAGAACATCGACTACATTCCTTTGGCGGAAAGCATGGATATCGGTTCGGTCATCAATAAGAAACTGATCGCCGCCAGTCATATCTACCAATTCCTGTTGGATGCCGACGTATCAAACGTGAAATGTCTCACTTTTGCCAATGCGGATGTGGCGGAACTTGTTGCCCGTCCCGATTCGAAGATTACCCGTAAGCAGGTAAAAGATTTGAACCTGCCGAAGGATTTGACATTAGGTGGGCTGATCCGTAACGGCGAACCAATGATGATCAAGGGTGATACACATATCCAGGCTTATGACCACGTTGTGGTGTTCTGCCTGGATACGGCTATGCGCAAATTGGAAGACTACTTTAATTAAGATGCTAAACATTCGTTTTATAATTAAGATGCTGGGGATGATGTTCATCCTTGAGACATTGTTTATGCTGGCTGCAACGGCAGTCGCTTTCCTGTATAAAGGGAACGATTTTTATCCACTTCTTCAGTCAAGCGGTATCATGTTCGGGACGGGAATTCTTTTTACGCTGGTCGGACTAAGGGCCAACGAACATACGGCCAGGCGCCGGGAAGGGATGCTGACTGTTACTTTAACTTGGGCACTTTTCTCTCTTTTGGGAATGTTGCCTTTCTATTTAGGCGGGTATATCGATAACGTGACGGACGCCTATTTCGAAACGATGTCCGGGTTCACAACGACAGGGGCCACCATACTAACTGATATAGAATCACTTCCTCACGGGATATTATTTTGGCGAAGTCTCACACAATGGCAAGGCGGAATCGGAATGATCGTGTTTACCATAGCATTGATGCCTATTATCGGCGGTGGAGCCACCCAGATGTTCAATGCCGAGACTCCAGGGATCACACACGAACGTTTCCGTCCGCGTGTTACCCAAGTCGCCAAGCGCCTATGGGGAGTATATCTGTTCCTGACCATAATCCTTATCGGCCTTTTATGGGCGGGGCCTATGAGCCTATACGACGCTGTCAATCATGCGCTCACCTGTATTTCCACCGGTGGCTATTCCACAAAGAATGCCAGCATCGCCTATTGGGATTCAGCCTATATCGAATATATTATTACGATCTTTATGTTCATCGGAGCAACCAACATCACCCTGATCTATTTCTTTTTTAACGGTAAACCTAAGAAACTGTTTACGGATGAAGAAACACGTTGGTTCTTTTGGTTCGTGTTGACCATTGCGGTGATGTCGACAACCTGGATCATGTATAAAGGTATTGTAGACGATTTCGAAACAGCTTTCAGACAAACAATATTCCAAGTTGTGACATTAGTGTCCACGTGCGGGTTTGCAACAGTTGACTATATTCCGTGGGGACCGTTCTTTTGGTTACTGGCATTGGTTCTGATGGTGGTCTGCGGTTGTGCCGGCTCAACCTGCGGAGGTTTGAAAATGGGACGTTTTGTCATCCTGACCAAGAATCTTTTTAACGAGTTTAAGAAACAGACGCATCCGCATGCCATTATTCCGGTACGAATGAATGGGCATGCCATTTCAGGTGATATCGTCCATCGGGTACTGGCGTTTACTTTCGCCTATATTGCTTTGATCTTTGTCAGTTGTATGGTACTGATGATTGACGGGCTGGGATTCGAAGAGACAATCGGGGCTACTATCTCTTCAATCAGCAATGTCGGACCGGGGCTTGGCAGTTTGGGACCTGCCGGAAACTATGCCGATGTCCCAACTGTGTCGAAATGGTTCTTGTCTTTCTTGATGATGGTCGGACGTTTAGAGATTTTTACAGTACTGACGATCTTGTTGCCGGGATTCTGGAAACAATAATACCAAAAAATAGAGTTCATATATACGCTTTTGCCAAATTTCGCGTTATATATTAGGTGCAATTTATAAAGATGTAAGATACATGATAGAATATATCAAGGGAGAGATTGTGGAATTGACGCCGGCCAGAATGATCTTGGAGTGTGCCGGAATCGGGTATGAACTGAATATCTCCCTGAATACATATACTTTTTACAATGGGAAACCGACCGGGAAGATTTACGTGTACGAAGTGATACGTGAAGATGCTCATTTGCTTTTTGGATTTGCAGGAAAAGATGAACGAGAACTGTTTTTGATGCTGACTTCCGTATCAGGAGTCGGTCCCAACACCGCTCGGATGATTCTTTCTTCCCTGTCGCCCGTCGAATTAATCCAAGTGATTGCCGATAAAAACGAAACAGCTCTGACAGGAGTCAAAGGAATCGGATTGAAAACGGCTCAACGTATTTTGGTCGACCTCAAAAACAAAGTGAAACCTATGGAAGGAACAGCTTCTGCAGGTTCTTCATCTGCTGCCACTACCCGTAGTGTTGTCACAGAAGAAGCCGTGGCGGCATTGGTTATGCTGGGATTCCAGAAAGCCGCTTCACAAAAAGCGGTTAACTCGATCTTGAAAGGTTCGCCGACATTAGCTGTCGAACAGATCATTAAAACAGCTCTAAGAATGCTTTAATAATTGAAAATTGAAAATGGATAATTGGAAGTTTCCTTATCACAGGTCTTCAATTGACCATTCTCAATTCTCAATTTTCAATTAATATGAGAAGGACACTAAAATTCATATTCTGGATAACAATTCTACTGTTTGGTGCAGGTCTGTATTCGATGAATACGGATTTCTTAGCCTACGCGATGTCGTTGCCGGATACCAATCTGCCGATCGTGCCAGACGATACGGTGCCGAAGGTGCGTACCCGCTTCCCGGTAGCCAAGACGGTTCCCGAAGAATACCAAGATCTTACCAAGCAATCGCCTGCAGATTTGAAAACACCGGAAAATGTAAAGTCGGTGGTCGAATACGATATCAGGACCGGAACGTATGTGGTCCGTACCAAGTTAGGCGATGCCGATCTGACGACCCCTATTTCGTTGACTCCTGAAGAATACCAAGATTATAGTTTCCAGAAATCTGTTCAATCTTACTATCGCCAGAAAAACGAGGAAGAATTTCAAAAAGCGGCTAACAAGCAGTTCAACTTAGCAGATATGCAGTTCAATATCGGTGCGGCGGAACGTATCTTCGGACCAGGGGGGGTGCGAGTGAAAACGCAAGGATCAGCCGAGGTAGAGCTGGGATTAAAACAAAATAAAACCAAGAATCCGTCTCTGCCAGAACGCGCTCGTAACCGAACCTTCTTCAATTTTGACGAAAATGTCCAATTGAATGTGCAAGCGTCAGTCGGCAGCAAGGTAAATTTCGATATGAACTATAATACCGAAACATCTTTCGACTTTGACTCCAAAAAACTCAAATTAGCTTATACAGGTGAGGAAGACGAAATCATCAAGTCACTGGAAGCTGGTAATGTGAGCATGACGACCAGTAACTCCTTGATCAACGGAGGAGCAGCTTTGTTCGGAATGAAAACGGACCTACAGTTCGGGAAACTGCGGGTCAATGCGTTGTTTGCACAACAGGAGTCGGAATCGAAAACGGTCAGTTCAAAGGGAGGGGTACAAACAAAGCCATTCGAACTGACGATCGACCAATATGACGAAAACCGCCATTTCTTCTTGTCACACTATTTCCGTGACCGCTATGACGAAGCGATAAAAAACCTGAATACGATATCCTCTCCTGTCACGATCAGCAAAGTGGAAGTTTGGGTGACAAACAAACGGGCGACCTACGACCAAGCACGCAACGTTGTCGCTTTTGCCGATCTGGCCGAACATGCCAATATCTCGAATACGGCGGTCGTTTCTCCTTCGGGAGCGCTATCTATTCCTTATAATAATACGAATACATTATATAACACCATTAACCAACAATTTACCGGAGCTCGCGATATCAGTACGGTGAACCAAACGTTGGGAGGAACCTTCGTCAATGGTACGGAATATGAAGAAGTAGAAAGTGCCCGTCTATTGGATGCATCCGAATATACGGTCAATACGAAATTGGGATATATATCGTTGAAAACACAGCTACAGGCTGATGAGGTATTAGCCGTCGCTTACAATTATACCTATTCGGACGGAAGGACCTATCAGGTCGGTGAGTTCTCGACAGACAACCCCTCTTCGGCAGCTTCCTGCCTGTATGTGAAGTTACTGAAAGGGATCACCATGTCGCCCGATATGCCTTTCTGGGATCTAATGATGAAAAATATCTATTCATTGGGAGCCTATTCCGTCCAAAAGGAGAAATTCAGGCTGAACATTATGTACCAAAGCGATACGACCGGAACATACATCAACTATTTGCCAGAAGGGGCGATTGCCAACCAGATCTTGCTCAGGGTACTGAACCTGGATAGTTACGATTCCAACAACCAGCCGCACCCGGATGGTATATACGACTTTATCGAAGGCGTGACCATCCTGTCCGACAATGGAAAGATTATATTTCCAAGTGTGGAACCGTTCGGATCTTATCTACGTAAAAAGATCAACAATGATGCGATTGCCGACAAATATGTGTTTCAGGAACTCTATGACTCGACACTGACCGTCGCCCGACAGATTGCAGAAAAGAATAAATTCAGACTGGAAGGAGAATACAAGGCTTCATCGGGAGCCGAGATACAGTTAGGCGCCTCCAACGTGGCACGCGGTTCGGTCAAAGTAATGGCCGGCGGGGTGATATTAACTGAGAATGTGGATTATACGGTAGATTACACATCCGGCGTAGTGACTATTCTGAACGAAAGTATTATTTCTGCCGGTACACCGATCAGCGTCTCATTGGAAAACCAAACAGCCTATAATATGCAGCGTAAGACCATGATGGGGCTGGACCTGAACTACCAGTTCAACCCAAACCTGATGATGGGTGCTACCATCATGCACATGTCTGAAATGCCATTGACAACTAAAACAACAATGGGAGACGAAGCGATAAAAAATACGCTTTGGGGGGTCAATATGGCTTATAAGGGAGAAAGCCAGTGGCTTACCAACATATTCGACAAGTTACCGCTATTGAACTTGAGTAAACCCAGCCAAATTTCTTTCAACGCAGAGTTCGCCCACTTGATCGCCGGACATTACGAAAACAAGAATACAGGTGGATATTCTTATCTGGACGACTTCGAATCGACACAGAGCAATTTCGATCTCTCCGACCCTTATCCCTGGCAATTATCCAGTGTGCCATACGACGATGGTACTCCCCAGCTATTTCCGGAAGCCAGACTGACTAATAACATCGATTACGGGAAAAACCGCGCTTTGCTTGCCTGGTATACGATCGATGGACTGTTTACACGCAAAAATTCCTCTTTGCGTCCGAAGTATATCACGACTAAAGAATTATCCAATCATTATGTTCGTGCGATTGAAACGAAAGAGTTGTTTCCACAGCGGCAGCAAAGCATGAGTGAGAGCAATACGCTGACAGTTCTGAACATGGCTTACTATCCACAGGAACGCGGTCCGTATAATCTGGATGCAGATAATATAAATCCAGATGGAACATTGCAGAATCCTGAAAAACGTTTTGGCGGTATGATGCGTAAGATAGACCAAAGTGATTTTGAGGCTGCAAATGTTGAATACATCGAATTCTGGATGCTCGATCCGTTTATCTATGACCGCCAGACCACTGGAGGCGACTTGTATTTTAATTTGGGTGAAATATCGGAAGACATCTTAAAGGATGAAAAGAAGTTCTTCGAAAACGGATTGCCGATCGATGGCGATACGTCGAAGGTTGATTATACGATCTGGGGTAAGGTTCCCAAGCAGCAGAGTACAGTCTATGCATTCGACAATACAGCCGGCGCACGTTTATTACAGGATGTCGGTTTGAACGGTTTATCTTCAGACGAAGAAAAGGAATATCCGGCTTACCAGGAGTATCTGAATAAATTGCGCCAGAAATTGAATGCTGTAACCCTTGCCGAGATGGAGAACGACCCGTTGCAACTGTCTCCTTTTTTTGACCCGGCAGGTGACAAATTTCACTATTTCCGAGGTTCAGATTATGATTCTCAAGAGGTAGACATCTTGACCCGTTACAAACGCTACAACGGAACGGAAGGAAACTCTAAAGATATCAACGACTCAAGCGAACGTTACAGCACATCTTCCAAGACTGTGCCCGATGTGGAAGACATTAATCAAGACAACACGTTGAATAAGAATGAAAAATATTTCGAATATAAGGTCAGGATCACTCCCCGGGATACGTTTATCGGCGAAAATTTCATCGCTGATAAACGTACTTCATCCGTAAGACTGGCTGATGGTACGACAGAATCTGTTACCTGGTATCAATTCAAGATTCCGGTAAAGCAATACCAACGTCGTGTAGGAGCAATCAATGATTTCAAGACGATTCGTTTCATGCGTATGTATATGACAGGATTTAAAGAATCGGTTGTATTGCGTTTCGGTACGTTGCAACTGGTACGCGGAGAGTGGCGATCATACGAACAGGATTTGTCCGATCCCAAAATGCCGCCCACAGTAAGGGGTAAATTGGAAGTCTCAACTGTCAACATTGAGGAAAACAGTGATAGGGATCCGGTCAGCTATACATTGCCCCCAGGTGTCAGCCGCGTACTGGATCCGAGCCAGCCGCAGATCCGTCAGGAAAACGAACAGGCACTTTCTTTAAAGGTTACGGATCTTGCCCCTTTGGACGCACGTGCCGTATACAAAAATACGAACTACGATTTGCGCCAATACAAACGTTTACAGCTGTTTACACATGCAGAAGCACCAAAATTGGATATAAACGATCTTATGGATGGTGATCTTACTGTCTTTATCCGCTTGGGATCGGACTATAAGAATAACTATTATGAATATGAGGTTCCATTAAGGTTGACTCCACATGGAGAATACAACTACGACAATTCAGAACACCAAAAAATAGTCTGGCCGGCAGAAAACATGTTAAACTTCCGTATGGAAATTCTGACAAACTTGAAACTGGAGCGTAACCGGGAAAAACGATCTGGTACAAATGGAGTGTCTTTCCAGACGATCTATTCAGGCAGGGACCCGGACAACGAGAGTAATACGATCCGTGTCAAAGGTAATCCAAGCCTTTCAGAAGTGAAGACAATTATGATCGGTGTACGAAATGTACGAAATAAATTAAAGAGCGGGGAAATCTGGGTAAACGAATTGCGTCTGACCGATTTCAATGAAGAAGGCGGATGGGCAGCCAACGCAAATTTGAATATCGCACTTTCCGACTTGGGTACGGTGAACGTAGGCGGACGTATCGAAACGGCCGGTTTCGGTGCTCTCGACCAATCATTGAACGAACGTCGGATGGAGGACTTCAAGCAATATAACGTGGCGACCTCTATCGAATTGGGTAAGTTGTTTTCGGAAAAGGCACAGGTTAGCATCCCGTTCTATTATGCCTATTCGAAAGAAACATATGATCCGAAATACAACCCGTTGGATCAGGATGTCAAATTAAAGGATGCGATCGATAAAACGGAAACGAAAGCAGAAAAAGATTCGATCCGTAATTATTCGCAGGACAAGACGGTTATCAAGAGTGTTTCGTTCAATAATGTGCGTGTGAATATAAAGAGCAAGAACCCGATGCCTTATGATCCGGCAAACTTCACGTTCGGATATTCGTACAGTATTAATGATAAGAAAAATCCGGAGACGGAATATGAAACTACAAAGGACTACCGTGCCAATTTCGCCTATAGCTATGTGCCATACGTTAAGCCAATCAAGCCATTTAACAAGTTATTGAAGAAAAACAACGGCTATACGCGCTATGCCAAACAATTGGCGTTTAACGTGGCTCCATCTATCAACTTCCAGACGGCTATGATGCGCAATTATTACGAAATAAAATTACGCGATTTGACAGGAGCAACAACCGGTGTCTCCAACGATATTCCGGTAACATTCAGCCAGAACTTCTATTGGGATCGTGCATTCAGCTTAAACTGGGCTTTTACTAATAACCTGAACATAACGTTCAGTTCCGGTACGAATGCCCGTATCGAAGAACCGTATGTGCAGGTCAATAAGGAACTGAACCCGGACGGTTACCAGTTATGGAAAGACTCCGTAAAGAAGAGCATCGCCGATCTTGGTTCCCCGATGAAGTACGACCAGCAATTCATAGCGACTTGGCAATTACCGTTGCAACTAATCCCAGTTCTTGATTGGACTAATGCATCTTTGAGCTACAATGCAACTTACAACTGGGACCGTGGAGCAACGGTAAGCGAAAATATCGAGATGGGTAATACAATCAAAAACCAGCGTCAATTCGATCTGCAGACGAACCTGAACTTGTTGACCCTCTACAACAAGAACAAATATCTGAAAAAAGTGAACCAAAAGTTCAACAATACTCGTGCCACGGCGAAAAAACCGGAAAAGAAGAAAAAGCCGAAGCTGGAGAAAGAAGTCGTCTTGAGTCCGGACAGCGCTACGATCGTCGAACATGGCATGTTTACGAAAAAGGTCCAAATCATAGCCAAAAGGACAAATGGACACGCATACAGAGTCAAGTTCAAGCCGATCAACTTTGCACAAGTCAAGATTTTAAACCAGGACACCGTACGCCTGAAATTAACGATCATACCGGGACCTGCTCCTACTGAGGATTTTCTTTACAAGGCAGTCGAACACAGCGCCCGCTTCCTGATGATGGTACGCCGTTTCAACATCCAGTTTACGAATTCTGCCGGTATGATGTTGCCCGGTTTTCGTCAGGAGATCGGTGATATCTTCGGACAGGGACGTTCTTCATCCGGGCTGGCTCCAGGTATAGGCTTTGCCTTCGGTGACGTGCGACGCAGCTATATAGACGAGGTGTATGAAAAAGGCTGGCTGATTACGAATACCGAAAGGGATGTAAATGCCGCCATCATGACCCACACGAAGGATCTGAATCTTCGGGCAAACCTCGAACCTATTACAGGATTAAAAATCGATCTGACAGCTCTTCGTAACGATACACGTAATACGGAAATACAATTCATGTATAAAGACATGCCGGAGATTATGGGAGGTAACTTTACCATGACGACAATCGCGTTAGGAAGTGCTTTCGGGGGAAGTGGAAATGCCATGAACAACTATTATTCAAAAGCTTTTGACAAGTTGTTGGCAAACCGCGAAATCATTGCCCAGCGTATAGAAAGCAAATATTCCGGCTTGAAATATCCTGATGCGGGCTTTATCCATGATAAAGGTTTGGGAGGAATGCCTTATAATCCGGGAACCGACAACGTGAACGGCATCAACCGAAATTCGGCAGATGTCCTAATTCCTGCATTCCTCGCCGCTTATACCGGCAAAGATCCAAAGAAAGTAGGTTTGACGGCTTTCCCTTCGTTGAAGAACATGTTACCTAACTGGCGCATTACTTACGACGGTTTGATTAAGATTCCGACTATCAAGAAATATTTCAAGAGCGTGACGTTGAGCCACCAGTACCGCTGTTCCTATTCGGTGGGTGCTTTCACCTCCTTCCTGAACTGGGTGGATGCCGGACAAGACGGATTGGGATATATCCAGTCGATCCTGAACGATAATCCAACCCCGTCGTCTCCTTATTCGATCTCATCTGTAAGCCTTACCGAAGCGTTCAGTCCTTTGCTGGGTACGGATGCGACCCTATTGAATAACATGACAGTCCGGGCGGACTATTCGACTACCCGAAATTTGAGTCTGAATACGACCTCTTACCAGTTGGTCGAAGCATTTTCCAAGAAAGTGACAATCGGCTTAGGCTACAAATATGCCGAGTTCAACAAGGTGTTGAAGATGAAGAAGACGCGGGATTTCAGCAATGACCTCACTGTCCGCTTGGATTTCTCGTATAACAAAATGCAATCGTTGATCCGCAAAATCGACACGCAACTGACACAGGCGACCAGCGGAAACATAGCAAAGACAATCTCGTTCTCGGCTGATTACGGCTTAAGCCGTGCGTTGACGATCCGTGCATTTTATGATATCCAAATCAACGAACCGTTGATATCAAGTGCATCTTATCCGACTTCCAACTCTAACTACGGTATTAGCCTGAGATTTTCTCTTGTACAATAATTGTAAACAAACACTTCAAGAATATGACAACATCGGTTATAACTCCAACTTTAAAACTGTTCCATATGAAGGAACAGTTTTAAATGAATCTTTCAGTTCATACTCTCCAGTATAGACACGGGCACAAGTTAAAACACCACCATGTGTAAAAAGACATACTTTCTGTAAACCGCTTTTTCTAATTTCATCCAAGAAATGACTGACACGATTATATTGATCTTGCAGAGATTCACCCGAAGGAGCCGGAACGTTGATCCAATCGTTGAACCAGGTTTCTGATCGCGGATCAGCAGACACTTCGTCCCAAGATTTCATTTCCCATTCCCCAAAGTTGATTTCTTTAATACGGTCTTCCTTTTCTGCATTTAAGTAGCCACAATAGTGTGCGAGACGAACGCAACGTGTTAACGGGCTGCTCCACACTTTATCAAATGTGTGAGCGGATAAGGTTTCTTTTACAATCTCAGCTTCCTCTTCGAATGAAGAGCGAAGAGGAACATCGGTTTGTCCGTATGCACAGCCGACAGGAACATCAACGGATGTGTGTCTGACCAGATAAATTTCCATGTGATATTGTTTTTACACGATTGTCGTATGAATAACAACTATTCCCAGATAGAAACTCAGTTCACAAAGCAAAAATGTTGCTCCGCAACAGTCACCAGTATAACCTTGTATTTTCTTTTTCATTAAAGAAATAAGAGAATAAAAAACAAGAACTGGCAGCAGACCTGCCAGAAAATAAACAGGCTCCGGTAACCAAAAGAGCGGAATAAGAGCGGAAAAAAGGGAGAATGTATATTCACCTGTTGTCATCCGATTATAAACTGTTTTATTTTTGGCCTCTTCTTCTTTACGGGCATAAGGAAGCCGGTTGATAATCATTCCGGCAACTCCTTTGGAAAAAGGATCGCCTGCCAATATAGCACTTCCGGCAAGAGCCGGTGGCAGACTACTCAGCAGCATATATAATAGTGCAAAATAAAGAATCAATCCGATCACTCCGTAACTTCCGATATGTGAATCCTTCATAATTGAAAGAATACGTTCACGCGAAGTCCCTCCTCCGAAACCGTCGAAGAAATCGGCAAGCCCGTCTTCATGCAGACAACCTGTTATCAACAGGCGGGTAACAATTGCCAATAGGATAGCGATACTCACCGGAAGTACCAGCGAAGCGGCATAAAGCACGATCACGGAAAGACCAGCAGTAAGCCAACCGACCAATGCCCAGCGGCTGACCACATTCTTGAAATATTCAGAAGGGACTTCAGCCAGTCGCCAGAATGGAAGCCGAGTAAAAAAGATAAAAGCGGCAAGGATGCAGAGCATATTGTCTATTAACAATTCAGAATTAGTAATTAAGAGCCTGTTTACATTTTCTTCAAAAAGTTATTTTCAGCTTCTTTTGAGTTTCTTTCCAGCCTGTTTTCCTCTTTTTATTCGTCACATAGCCTGCTATGCTCCTTATAAAAACAGAAAAACATCCATTAAAAGAACTCTCAAAAGAATGCTGAACAAAATTTAAACAGGCTCTAATAACTGAAGATTTCATTAGAAATATTTGGTAACGGCTGCCTGTTTGAAATTATGCATCTCGTTGATCATGCGAACCGCCGAATCCACAATTGGATAGGCGCATACGGAACCGGAACCTTCACCCAAACGCAAACCGAGATTTAACAGAGGTTTGGCTTGCAAGAAGTCCAATACACGTTTATGTCCTGTCTCGTCTCCACAATGCCCGAAGATACAATAAGGAATCATGTCCGGATACAGGCGCGAAGCAGCCAGTACACAATTCGTCATGATGAAACCATCTACCAGAATAACCATCTTCAACTCGGCAGCACGAAGCATTCCTCCCACAGCCATCATCATCTCATAGCCGCCGAAATAGCGAATTACATCCAACGGGCTGTTATCACCCTTGTAATTGTCGAGTGCCTTCTTCAATACATTATATTTATGTTTAATTCCCTCATTATCCAAACCACTTCCGGCTCCGACACAATCGACTAACGGGATTCCTGTCAGGCAAGTCATCCACATGCTGGATGCAGCGGTGTTACCGATTCCCATTTCTCCAAAACTGATCACATTACAACTTTCGTTGTAACAATCCGTGACAATGTCAGCACCATATTGGATAGCCTGTTCCATTTCTTCCTGTGTCATTGCTGCTTCGTACAAGAAATTACGAGTTCCTTTTCGAATCTTACGATCGATCAGTTGCGGCATAGCCGGAAAATCAAAATCCACCCCCCCGTCGACAATCTTGATTTCGAAACCATGCTGGCGGGAAAGGAAACAGATGCCAGCTCCCCCATTCAGGAAATTATGTATCACCTGACGAGTTACTTCTTTGGGTGATTTGCTGACGCCTTCATCGGCTATCCCATGGTCGGAAGCATATATTACATTGACTGGATGGCGAAGTTCGGGGGATAATGTTTGCTGGATCAAGCCGATCTGAAGGGCAATTTCTTCAAGCATACCCAGTGATCCTTTTGGCTTTGTCAGATCATCGATTTTCTCCTGCAAGGCTGCAGCAATAGCAATATCAGGTTTTTGAATATTGAAAGAGATCATTGTATAGTGTTTTATTATTTAACTTTCATAGGGATACCGCTCACCATGAAGACAACTTCGTCAGCACGGGAAACAATATATTGGTTTAACCAACCTTGCAGGTCTGTGAACCGGCGTTGCACTGCATCTGGAGAAATGCCACCTAACCCAATTTCATTTGTGACAAAAATCAGATAGGCATCCTGCCCAGCAAGTTTATCAAACTCATCTTTTAACTCGGTCAAAGAACGACTGATATCGCCTTCATTGTCAAAGAAGAAGTTCGTAGCCCAAAGAGTGACACAATCGATAACGACAATACGACCGCCCAGATCATAACCGCTTAAATATTTATCTTCTTCGATATTTGTCCACTCGGCCCCCCGGTCAGCCTGATGGCGAAGCACACGTTGTCGGAATTCCTCGTCCCAAACACGTGATGTCGCCAAATAAACAGGATTATCCGTCAACGACAAAGCGAGCTTTTGCGCATATCTGCTTTTCCCGGAGCGCTGACCGCCTGTCACCAAAACAATATGCTTTTTTGCCATTATCTTATTCACCTTTTGTTTTATTGCGATAAGCCGCAGCACGTTTTGCCTTATTCAACGGGTTATTCTTACTCGTTTTACGCAATGCAGCCGATTTGGGAGAAGAAGCCAAACGTTGTGCAACAGCCGACCGTGCTAATGATTTACCGAATTTGGGCTGCAAAGCCTCTTTCAGAATGTCTTTATCAATATCGGTCACTTTTGCCTCTTTTTTTATATATCCCCCGTTACGTGCAGCATGACGGGCGGCAGCATATTTATTGTATTTTACATATTTACCTGGCCGTAATCCTTTTGAACCGGCAGTAGAAGAGACTATTCTTTTTTCGGAAGTTGCCGTTACCTGTAACTTTGTTTTCTTCTCTTTTTTCTCCTGACCACCGATTGATTCTTGGGCTTTATTCCGCACGGCAGAAGTATGTTCAAACGCATGTTTTCCTACTTTAATTCGTATATCATCCAACATGACAACATCAGTTTCAGTTACTTTCTGTCCGACATAAGGCAAGCAGCCGTTTACCGTGACACGTCCTTCTTCGATGAGTTTGTCCGCTTCCCTACGCGAAAAAAGACCGGAATCACTGATGATTTTATTTAATCTTATTTCCATTCTACACATATTTATTTTAGTGGATAATCGTTGATATCAAACAAACAATAAGCCCCATAGCTAATTCAGCATGAGTGTTTATTTTGATGGCAGTTAACATATCTTCCATAACGAAAGCCCGTTCATTAGTCCCGATATAAGGCTTTTCTACAGGTTTTCCGAAATAATCATGGGTTCCCCCGAAACGACAATTCAATATAGCCGCAAGGGCTGATTCCGGATAACCGGAGTTCGGACTAGCATGAGCCGGACCAAAACGCCTTACAAAATCCATTTTATTCAGGTTACCGGATACCGCTAACATCAGCCACGCAGTCAACCGGGCAGGAATATAATTAGCAATATCGTCTAACGTTGCAGCTATTTGCCCAAATTCGAAATAACGTTCGTTTTTATAGCCGACCATCGAATCAAGCGTGTTCACCATCTTATAAGCCATCATGCCAGGAAGTCCGAGCAAGGCAAACCAAAACATAGGAGCAACCACACCGTCACTCAGATTTTCCGCAAGCGTTTCGAGTGCGGCAGCCCGTATCCCTTGCGGAGACAGGTGAGATGTGTCACGGCCAACGATTCGTCCAACCTGTTTACGGCCTTCTTCCACGCTGCGATCCACAGCTTCGAAAACGGCTCTCACCTCTTTAACCAACGTTTTTCCCGCCAGGCAGTAAAAGACACCTACCCCGATCAAAATCGAAGAAAACAGTGGGCACAAGTACCCGGCAAGCACCAATATCCGCTCGCAAAGCAAATAAGTCCCGGCAACCAATATGAATGCCATGACACCACCTTTAACAACTCGACCATTTCCTTTATTCAGCATCTTTTCCCCTAATGAAATAGCCTTGCCAAAACCTACAACCAAATGCGGCCACCCTTCAGGATCACCCCACAGACGGTCTGCCAGCCATCCACCAATAAACGAGAGGACTTTTGCCATATAAAATGATTGATAAAACCAATAATACATAAGAGAGACAAAGGTAAAAATATAATTTCAGTTATGGAATTTTTTATTTTTATATATGCACTTTTAGAGATCCCCTCTTTTTCATTCAACCCTACTCTCACTGCCATAGTAAAAAGATCTTCTTTCGTTGGTTCAATCTTATCATTGATCGAAGTAGTACAAAGACACTGCCCGACAAACCATCCCCAACAAAAAAAGCCGACCCAAGACTGGATCGGCTTTCCTTCGAAG
>ERZ777011.994-NODE-994-length-35436-cov-15.862695_pt1 | contig 35436 bp, 26 predicted proteins | sample MGYA00374964_ERZ777011 | MGnify/ENA primary metagenome ERZ777011 (study PRJEB29310, sample SAMD00008975) | mouse gut metagenome | study: EMG produced TPA metagenomics assembly of the Metagenome analysis of fecal microbiota from mouse which was promoted...
GCACATAGTTATAGCATTGATAATCAACACAAATATACCCAAAGCTAAAATTGATATTAGGAAACACGATTCATGGATGTAAACAGCCTCTTAGATATATGGAGAATTCAAAAGGGGAAATGTGTATTGTGGAGTAGGTGTCACCTGTGATAGGTGAAGAATGAGTGGTATGCCATAATTAAAAGCTTATGGCATACCACTTTTTGAAATATTTCGGAGAAAAATTTTTTTAAATTCCGGAAAAATTCTTAAATTCGCATCTGAAATATCTCCCTAAGAGATGCGTATGCACCTTTGTATGGATTGAAATAAACTGACTTACAGATACATGAAACAACAAGACGAAGAAAAAACGCTCGATGTGGCCGATGATAATCTGACCACAGGAGCCGGCCTGCCTGAAAACGCTTTCCGCGAACTCGCAGCCGACGAAGAGTACAAGCCCGTCATGGAACCGGCACACGACCAGAAGGAGGTTACGCCGTATTCTGTCATTACCGGCTTGATCATGGCCATTGTCTTCAGTGCCGCAGCCGCCTATCTGGGGCTGAAGGTCGGACAGGTTTTTGAGGCGGCGATTCCGATTGCCATAATCGCAGTCGGTCTCTCCAATGCCTTGGGCAAGAAGAACGCTCTCGGACAGAATGTGATAATACAGTCTATTGGCGCTTGCTCCGGAGTGATTGTGGCCGGTGCCATCTTCACTCTTCCCGCTCTCTATATCCTCCAGAACACGTATCCGGAAATAATGGTGGAGTTTTACCAGATTTTCCTCAGTTCGCTTCTCGGAGGCATATTAGGCATACTTTTCTTCATCCCCTTCAGAAAGTATTTCGTGAAGGATATGCACGGCAAGTATCCTTTCCCGGAGGCTACGGCCACCACTCAGGTGCTGATTTCCGGACAAGGTGCGGCTGCGCAGGACGGCGGTCAGGCCAAGACGCTTGTGCTTGCCTCCCTCATCGGCGGTGCATATGACTATATCGTGGCCACTTTCGGATGGTGGGCCGACACAATCACAACCATGGCTTCCTCGTGGGGAACGGCCATAGCTGAGAAGACCAAGCTCGTTATGAGCTGCAACACTGGTGCCGCCCTTCTCGGTCTCGGCTACATCATCGGCCTCAAGTATGCCTTTGTGATATTTGCCGGTTCGATTTTCGTATGGTGGGTGGTGATTCCCTTGATGGGTACTTACGGCGCGCCGGAGATAGCCTCGATGGAGCCGCAGGTGATTTTCTCCAACTATGCCCGTATGATCGGCATCGGCGGCATCGCCATGGCCGGTGTGATAGGCATAATCAAGTCGTGGGGCATAATAGCGCAGGCCATCGGTCTGGCCGGCCGAGAGCTTCGTGGCAAGGCGTCAGGAGCGAAAGAGGTTCGCTGGCAGCTCGACATCTCGATGAAGCACATAGTGTTCTTTATTGTGATTGCCCTTGTAGCCGTGTTCCTTTTCTTCTGGTTCGGTGTCATCAGCACGCTTTGGCAGGCAGCCGTGGCATGGCTTGTGGTTACAGTAATCGCATTCCTTTTCACGACAGTTGCGGCCAACGCAATCGCGATTGTGGGTTCCAACCCTGTGTCGGGCATGACGCTTATGACGCTCATCATTGCGTCGGCCATCTTCGTGGGCATCGGCCTCAGCGGCACTTCCGGCATTGTGGCTTCGATGGTTATAGGCGGCGTGGTCTGCACTGCGCTTTCTATGGCAGGAGGCTTCGTTACCGACCTTAAGATCGGCTATTGGCTCGGCTCTACGCCCAAGAAGCAGGAGCAGTGGAAATTCCTCGGCACGCTCGTTTCGGCGGCTACCGTAGGCGGTGTGATTCTTGTGCTCAACAAGGTTTACGGCTTCACCGGCCCTGATGCCCTCGTGGCTCCTCAGGCCAACGCCATGGCCAAGGTCATTGAGCCGCTTATGATGGGCGGCGACACTCCGTGGATTCTTTATATGGTAGGTGCGGTGCTTGCCCTGATTCTCAACTGGCTCGGTGTTCCTGCGCTTGCTTTCTGCCTCGGCATGTTCATTCCTCTGCACCTCAACACGCCGCTTCTCGTCGGCGGTGCAGTGGCATATTTCGTGGCAAATTCTTCAAAAGACCAGAAAGTCAACGATCTCCGCCGCGACCGTGGTACACTCATATCGTCGGGTCTAATTGCCGGAGGTGCGCTTTTCGGGGTGTTTGCTGCCATCACACGTTTTGTGGGATTCAATTACGAGAACCCGATTCCGTTTGAGACAAGCCAGATACTCGGCTGTGTGGCATACGCGTTGTTGATTGTCTATCTCATTTGGGATTCAAAACGCGTGAAGATGCCTAAATGAACCGATAAACATTTTTTTCATGGTAGAGATGCCGCACGCAGTTTGTGTCATTCAGATGCGTGCGGCATCGATTTTTTGTCTGGAATGCGTTCACTGTTATTCATGCTTATTGCAATACTGATCGGAGGATGCAGCATGTCCGGCCGGCACAGGAAGAGCCTTGACGAGGCGGAACGGATGATGTTCAGCAATCCTCGTGGTGCGCTTGAACGCCTTAACTCCTGTGATGTGTCCGAATTTGAAGATTCCGCCTCTTTGGCCAGATGGGCATTGCTTTATTCCGAAGCCTTGAACGTCAATAGGCTGACTGCGCCGACGGATACGATAATCTCGGTTGCCATAGATTATTATTCCCGCTGTGGGAACATAAGCGGGCTTGCAAAGGCAAAGAAGATAAAATCGGAAATGATTTCTTCCGGGTCGGCCAACGACCGGTTGGCTACGTCGTTGTATCTTCAGAAAGAGAAGGAGTGTTTCCTGTTCAAGGAGAGGGCAAGACGAAAGGAACTCACGTATTGGCTTGTTATTGTTGGGGTCATGTCATTGTCGGTGATATTCTGGCAGCGCCAGCGCATAAGGGCGAGAGAAGCCTCCAATGACGCGCTGATTGCCGAGGCAGCCGGTATGAGATGCGAATTGAGGGTTCAGCGTGCCGGCAGGTCGGAACTTGAATCCAAACTGTCAGGACTTCTTGAAAGCCGTTTCGCACTGATTGATTCTCTTTGCCAGACGTATTACGAATGGCAAGGGACGAAAAACGAACGCAAGGCTGTGGCCGAAAGCGTGAAAGAAAAGATAGTCTCCTTGAAGCAGGATGAAGTCTTTTTCAAGGAGATGGCAGGAACGGCCGATGACTGTTGCGGCGGCATAGCCACCCGCCTGAGAAATGGGTTTCCGGAAATGAAGCCTGATGAGTTTCGTCTCGCCGTATATATTGTCTGCGGACTTTCGAGCCGTACAATCAGTCTTCTTCTCGGCGAATCGGTAGAGAACGTCTACAAGCGCAAATCGAGGCTTAAATCAAAGCTCAAGGCCGGGAACTCTCCTGTAGCGGAAGATGTTTTAAGACGTTTTTGAACATTGTCAGAATAAAACGGGATCTGGGTTTGTAATCTATTGTAGGTTAATATGTTATAAAACAGGGTGTCAGGCCGCAAATTTGGATTGGCTTTAACATACGGCGTAACTTTGCAGTCAAAAAAAGTTACGTTATGCATATCAGGATTTGTTTTTTGTCGGCACTGTTGCCGACGGTCTTTTTAGCATCGGGCGAAGAACCCTCAGACTCGCTCGTCAGGGAACTTCAGGAGATAGTTGTGACTGCCGACCAACCGGCCACGAGGCTTGAAGGGAACGTTCTCGTTTCCACAATCACAGGTTCAAATCTGCAAAACCTCGGAACTGCGCTTGATGTGCTTGCTCAGCTTCCTTTGATGAAAGTCGAGGATGGGGCTGTATCTGTGGCAGGAAAAGGCATCCCTGATGTCTATATTGATGGACGTCCGATGCGGGACGGCGATGAACTGCGCAATCTTTCTTCATCGGACTTGAAAAAGGTGGAGCTTCTGCTCGCCCCCGGAGCGATGTACGGGAACACGACAGAGGCCGTGGTGAGAATCACTACGCGCAAAAGGTTCTGGAAAGGATTCTCTTTCACCAATCGGGCTGCGGCTGAGAAACGCAGATGCTGGTCGGCTTCCGATATGATTGATGCCGGCTGGAGGTCGGGAAACCTGGAGCTGTTCGCTACCGGCAGTGTTTCACGCTATGATTCACGGATCAAGGGTACGACAGTCAACAGGCTTGAATACGATGGAGAGGAGGCTGAAATAGGTTCTTCTCAGGACAACCGGGCGCCATCGACCGTCGGTGTGGTGAAGGCCGGGTTCAATTTCTCGTCCGGCGCGCATTCAGCAGGCGCATATTACAGATACAATCCTGAGCACGTAGATTTTTGCAATGAAGGCTCAGAATGGACGGGAACGACTGCTCCGGTACGGCGGAGAATTGACCGGGACATACGTTCCCGCAGTCATCTGGCTGCAGTATACTATGACGGCAATCTGGCCGGAAAATGCCTGCTTCATTTCGACGGAACGTTCAGGCGGTCGTCCTCAACTTCCGCCACCGCCACGACGTATGCCGAAGAAGGCTATGCGGAAGTGAGTTCGGTGGAAAAGAAGAATTCATCTTTATATGCAGGAAAACTGTACGCGTCATTGCCGCTTTTCAAAGGAGACTTCACCACAGGAATTCAGGATTCATACACTCATACGCGTCTTGACTACCGTATGCTTAACCAAGCCGTTGGTGAATACATACCGTCTGGCCTGACGGAAACCAGACAGAAATCTTTGGCCGCTTTTGCACAATGGAACCGGACTTTCCATCGTTTCAGCCTGTCTGCCGGACTGCGTTACGAATATGTGGATTATGCTTTCGACAAGGACGGGAGGAGAGACAATGACGTCAGCCGCCGCAACCACCTGCTTACGCCCGACATCTCGCTCGGCTACTCGTTCTGTGATGATGCATCTGTGAGCATCAGCTACAAAATGTCAACGGAAAAGCCTCCGTATCCTCAGCTTACCGGTAGCCTGAATTATGTGGGAATCCACGAGATAGAAGGTGGAAATCCGGCTTTGCGCGACGGACGTATGCATAACCTGCAGGTTTTCGGGATGTGGAGAGGATTCATTCTTCAGGCGTCTTTCATGCGAAGCATAGACACTTATGCTTTCGTAAAGGAGCTGTATCCGGCTCCGACTTTGCAGCTTATGATGCATCCGGTCAATATCGACGTCTCAGCCTTGAACCTTTTCCTTGTCTGGAGCAGGCCGGTAGGGAATTGGACGCCGAATTTCACGGTCGGAGTCTATCGCCAATGGCTGGAGGCCGGGGGAGGCAGGCACGACCGTCCCATTTTTTCATATTATCTCGACAATGTGGTGGCATTGCCGTTCGGAATGCGTTTGTCTGTAAATGCACACGGTCAGACAAGTGGCGATATGCATACAAACCGGTTCGGGACAACATGGTTTGCCCTTGACGCTTCCATAAGCAGGTCGTTCTTCAACGAATCATTGGATGTAAAATTGTCCGCTACTGACATATTCGGCACGCTCAACAATGACTGGACTATGGACACTTACGGCGTTTCAATGGTAAAGCGTCAAAGCTACGACCGGAGAGGTGTAACCTTGACGCTCACTTACAGATTCCGTCCCCGCGCGAGCCGCTACAAAGGGGAGGCGGCATCGCAGTCGGAACTTGACCGATTATGACTTTAGATTGTGTTTCTGTTTTGTTGAAGGGATTTCCCGCTTGTCCCATTCGGGATGGGCGGGATCTTCCGCCACAAGGGCTTCCTCAAGGCTGATGCCAAGCGCATCCGCCAGTTGAGATCCGTATCCCGGATCGGCATTGTGGCATGCCCTTACATGCCTTTGCTTTATGAAGAGCGGAACGCCGTCCATCGCCCTTGCAGTGTTTTCGCACGTCAGTTTCTGTTCTTCTGGTGGCATCAGCCGCCACAGTTTTCCGGGCTGCGTGTAATAGTCATCGTCATATTCGCGTTCATCATAGTTGAACGCGGCTCCGTGAATCTCCAGGGGCGGCTCTTTAGCTGCCGGTGAATCCTGCCATTCGCCGAAACTGTTGGGTTCGTAGGAGAGGGTTCTTCCGTAGTTGGCGTCTGTCCGCATCTGTCCGTCTCTGTGGAATGAGTGGAACGGGCACTTCGGACGGTTGACTGGAATCAGGTTGTTGTTTACTCCGAGCCGGTATCGCTGTGCGTCTCCGTAGGAGAAAAGCCGTCCCTGCAGCATCTTGTCAGGAGAAAAGCCTATTCCCTCGACGATGTTCATGGGATTGAACGCCGCCTGTTCGATTTCAGCGAAGAAGTTTTCCGGATTGCGGTTGAGCTCCAGGATGCCAACGTCGCGTAGCGGGAAGTCTTTGTGGTACCATACCTTTGTAAGGTCGAAGGGGTTTATGTGGTATTTCTTGGCTTCCTCTTCTGTCATTATCTGCACCTGCATCAGCCAGCGGGGATAGTCTCTGCGTTCGATTGCCTCGAACAGGTCTCGCCGGTTTGAATCGCGGTCTTTGGCAATGACCTTTTCGGCCTCTTCGTCGGTGAGGTTCTTTATTCCCTGAAGCGTCCTCAGATGGAACTTCACCCAGAAACGTTTGTTGTCCTTGTTGTAGAAGCTGTATGTGTGGCTTCCGAAGCCGTGCATATGGCGGAAAGATGCAGGGATTCCGCGTGGCGACATTGTGATTGTTACCTGATGCAAGGCTTCAGGGAGGAGCGTCCAGAAATCCCAGTTGTTTGTAGGGCTCCTCATCCCTGTCCTGGGGTCGGTCTTCACGGCATGGTTGAGGTCGGGAAACTTCAATGGGTCGCGCAGGAAGAAGACGGGCGTGTTGTTCCCGACAAGGTCCCAGTTGCCTTGGTCTGTGTAGAACTTCATTGCGAATCCGCGTATGTCTCTTTCGGCGTCGGCGGCTCCACGCTCACCGGCCACGGTAGAGAAGCGCAGCAGGCATTCCGTCTTTTTCCCTATTTCGGAGAATATGGAAGCGCGCGTGAACTCTGTGATGTCGTTGGTTACGGTAAAAGTTCCGAATGCGCCGGAACCTTTGGCATGCATACGCCTTTCCGGTATGACTTCACGGTCGAAATGGGCGATTTTTTCAGTGTACCAAGGGTCTTGGATAAGAACCGGGCCGCGAACTCCGGCAGTCTGTACGTTCTGGTTGTCAGCGATGGGCCTGCCGTTTTCTGCGGTGAGTCTATGTTTGTTCATAATAGATAACTTGTAAGATAAGGTAAATTTTAGTTATTTATTCTGTATCTAAGAGTGTGTTTGGAATTTTTCTTCAGGATTTTTTATGGAGGATTCCGGGACGGATTCGCGTATGCAGACGAGGGAGTGCAGCGGGCTGCACGACCGGGTCAAAGACGCGGAGATGCCCGAAAGACCCATAAAGGCACGTTGAGGAGCATATCACGGCATTTTCACGTCCTTTCCGGCCTTTCACTCGTTGCATAGCCCGCTATGCGCCTCGTTCCAAGACCCGGAAAGACCTGTAAAACTGCCTGTAAAAATCAGAATAAAAATTCAAACACACTCTAAAGCTACAACGCTTCCGGCAACTGTTGGTTCATTGCCTTGGAAGGCTCCGTATGGTCAGAGATTGAAATAGAAAGTCCCTGTAGAGAGGACTACGTAGAAATCGAATGTCTGTCCGTGAAGCAGATAGCTTGTGTTTACAGCCTGTACGTCTACTCCGGTGTCCCATGTCCTGCTCCAGGGATCCCATGCGTTTATTACCGTTACGTCATATTGTACGCCGTTGTATGTATAGCTCACGTTGAGCGGTATCGTGCGCCATACCCCCATTGAATCGTATCCGCATGCGATTACATTGGTTACTCCCGTGTTTTGCCAGTCGGGAGAAGCGAGTGGAGTGTTGACTATGATAGGGCCGGTGTATGAGTTCCATCCCGGATTCCAGGGACTGCCCCAGTTGGGAGGAGCCGGAGGCCCTGGGTTCCAACCGATTCCGTTGGGCGGCGCGGGGGAGAACGAACCTCCCGAGCCGGGAGCCGGCATGCTGTTTTGGGCTATTACTCCTAATGCCCCTATTCCGATGGCCGAGGCTAATACCGTAATATGGCGCAATACGCCTGATCGAGATTTGATGCTCATTGAATTTGCTTTTTGTTTTAGAAACATTCCCGATGCTTTTGAGGTTCTAAAAAAACGTCAAAAGCGTGCTGCGTCGTTGCGATGTCGAAAATTATTGTTAAATTTGCGAGTTAAAATGAAATAAGGAATAACGGTCGGCTCACAATGTCGCTGTCGGCCTCAACCATTAAAACAGAAATGGCAAAACAAGAAGACGTTTTCAAGACCATAGTCGCCCATGCCAAAGAGTACGGGTTCGTGTTCCAGTCAAGCGAAATCTACGACGGGATGTCTGCCGTATATGACTACGGGCAGAACGGCGTGGAACTGAAAAACAACATAAAGCGTTATTGGTGGGAGGCTATGACGATGCTCCACGACAACATCGTGGGCATTGACTCGGCAATATTCATGCACCCGACGATCTGGAAGGCTTCGGGACATGTGGATGCATTCAACGACCCCCTTATCGACAACAAGGATTCCAAGAAGCGTTATCGCGCCGACGTCCTCATTGAAGACGAGATTGCCAAAATCGAGGAGAAGATGGACAAGGAGGTGGCAAAGGCCGCCAAGCGTTTCGGAGATAAATTTGACGAGGCCATGTTCCGTCAGACAAATCCTCGCGTGCTTGAGAACAAGAAGAAGCGCGACGAGCTGTATGAACGTTTCTCCAAAGCCATGAACGACAATGACCTGGCAGACCTCAAGCAGATAATCATAGACTATGAGATAGTGGATCCTGTTTCAGGCACCAAGAATTGGACAGACGTGCGCCAGTTCAACCTGATGTTCAAGACGGAGATGGGATCCACCGCCGACGGTGCAATGGATGTGTATCTCCGTCCGGAGACGGCGCAGGGCATCTTCGTCAATTATCTGAATGTGCAGAAGACCGGTCGTATGCGCATCCCGTTCGGAATCGCTCAGATCGGCAAGGCGTTCCGCAACGAGATAGTGGCCCGTCAGTTCATATTCCGTATGCGTGAGTTCGAGCAGATGGAGATGCAGTTCTTTGTGCGTCCAGGCGAGGAACTTAAGTATTTCGACTATTGGCGTTCGGCGCGCCTTGAATGGCACAAGGCACTCGGTCTCGGCGATGAAAAATACCGCTATCACGACCATGAGAAGCTGGCCCATTACGCCAATGCCGCCACTGACATCGAATTCCGTATGCCGTTCGGCTTCAAGGAAGTGGAAGGGATCCATTCTCGCACCAATTTCGACCTTTCGCAGCATGAAAAATTCTCCGGCAAGAAAATACAGTATTTTGACCCGGAATTAAACGAAAGCTATGTCCCGTATGTTATCGAGACATCGATAGGCGTAGACCGTATGTTCCTCACGGTGCTTTGCAGCTGCTATGAGAACCAGCAGCTTGAGGGGGGCGACAGCAGGGTGGTGCTGCATTTCCCGCCTGCGCTTGCTCCTGTGAAATGTGCAGTGCTTCCTCTCGTGAAGAAGGACGGGCTGCCTGAGAAGGCTCGTGAGATTCAACATCGTCTCAGGTTTGACTTCACATGCCAGTACGATGAGAAAGACTCGATAGGCAAGCGTTACCGTCGTCAGGATGCGATAGGCACCCCGTTCTGTATAACGGTTGACCATCAGACTCTTGAGGACAACACTGTAACACTTCGCCATCGCGATTCGATGGAACAGGCACGTGTGAACGCCGATGATCTGCAGGCTATGCTTGCCGACAGTGTGAGCCTTAACAGCCTTCTCCGCAAGTTGGTGTGAGGGCGTTAGGATTCGAATGTCAGGTTTTTATGATAAATCAGAGATTATGAAAAAGATAATTTATAAGATAATTCTTTTCGTGGCTGCAGTAGCGGCTATGGGTTCGCTGTCTTCGTGCAACTACAATTCGCTCGTAGACAAGCAGCAGACGGTGGATGAGGCATGGGCTCAGGTTGAAAACCAGTATCAACGCCGCGCCGACCTTATCCCAAATCTCGTGAATACGGTGAAAGGGTATTCCACCCATGAGAGCGAGACTCTGCAGAAAGTGATTGAGGCGAGGGCAAAGGCCACTTCGGTTACAATCGATGCCGAGAACCTCAATGAGGAGACTTTGGCGAAATACCAGCAGGCGCAAGGGGAACTTTCCCAGGCTTTGAAGTCGCTTCTTGCAGTTACGGAAGCGTATCCCGACCTTAAGGCCAATGAAAATTTCATGGCTCTGCAGGCGCAGCTTGAGGGGACTGAAAACCGCATATCCACAGAGCGCAAGCGTTACACTGAGGCTGTGAAGAACTATAATACGGCAATAAAGAAGTTCCCTACGGTGATTTATGCCGGATGGTTCGGCTTCGATGCCAAGCCTCAGTTCAAGGCCGAGGCCGGCGCGGAGAAGGCTCCTGAAGTGAAATTCTGACGAAAAGAAATTACAATGAAAAGATTTCTGCCGCTGTTCTGCGGCGCGATGATGCTTCTTCCGTTGGCTTCATGCCTTGACGATGACGACAAGGACAGATATGCGGATTGGAAGAAGGAGAATGAAGAATATGCCTTAAAGGCTGAAATTGAGCGAAATGCCGATGGCACGCCTGTTTATGCCAAAGTTGTGCCTGACTGGGCCTCGGGGATATACGTGCTTATGAAATGGCACAACGACCGTTCGTTGACGGCAGATAAGCTTGTGCCTCTCGACAACTCGACCTGCGAGGTGAAGTATCTCGGCGAACTGATTGACGATACGCAATTCGACTCGTCGTTCGCGCAGGTTGACAGTGTCTATAAGACACAGCCTTATAAAAACATACCGGGTTTCTGGGCGGCTCTTACTTCAATGCACGTCGGAGACTCGGTTACGGTGGTGATTCCATGGCAGGCGGCATACGGCAGTTCTGGCAGCGGATCAAAAATCAAACCGTATTCGACTCTCATTTTCCATCTTAAGCTGAAAGGGATTTCTTCATATGAAACCCCGCAATGAAAATTCAAACACACTCTTAGACCTAAATCATGAACAAGACTTCATTGTCAATACTTTTTCTCGCTCCCCTTACGGTGGCCGGGGCTGCCATTGCCGCTTCACGCCATGCTGAGCGAGTGGAGGCTCTTCCTCCTGTCAAGGTGCAGATGCCGATTGTTGGCGACACTGCTCTCGCTCCGCACAGGTTTTCCGACGTGCAGTTGCTGGAAGGCGCGTCAAGGCGTCATGTAAAGACCACACGGAGCCAAATTGAGACTACAGACACCGCCGGGTATTTCAAGCTAAGCAAGCCGGCATCCGGCAGGGTGGTGGAAACTCTGGTAACTACCCTCAGGCCGGAACGATTCATAAAGGGTTCGCTCAAGGTAACGTCGGCGAGCGTGTTTGAAGTCATGGTGGACGGGGTGTCCAAAGGATCGAAAGCCAAGCCTGACAGTGCCGTCACAGCCTCAAGCGTAGTTGCCGTGCCGATTGAGCTTGAGCCGGAACGCACTGCCGATATCATGGTAAAGGTGCTGACCGACAGTGAGGCAAAGAATGATCCGGCCGTTAAAATCGAGTTTGAGCCTGAGTCTAAGTATTCAGATGTGAATTATTCGCTGGTTCCCGAGAAGAAGCACCGTTTCTCGATTTATGACATGAGCGACGGGCCTCGTGCAAGATCCACGAGCATGTCGCCCGACGGCAAATATGTGATTACCCGTTTTGTGGAGGTGTTCTCCGAAAAGGAACAGCGCACATGGTCAACGTTGACCGAGACCAAGACTGGAAAGATAATCAATGCCAGCCTCAACGGAAGCGCGGGCTGGATGCCTTCGGGATCTACGCTTTACTACACCGTGAAGCGAGGCGATTCGTATGACTTGGTGAATATATCGCTGCCGTCGCAGTCTTCTGAGACTGTGGCCACGGGATTGCCCACAGGCGACATAATCTGGAGTCCGGACGCTTCGTATTTCGTTTACTACAAATCTGTGCCGGGAACACGCAAGGAAGGGATTATGCAGCGCTATTCCTCGCCCGATGACCGTATGCCAGAGAACCGCGACCGCTACTATCTGATGAAGTATGACCTTTCGACTTCCGTGGCGCAACCGTTGACTTACGGCGGTGCCACCACTTATCCTGACGGGTTCAATGCCGACGGGTCGAAGATGCTTATCAAGGCTATGCGTGAGAATACGTCGGAATATCCGTTCTACAAGACAGACCTCATTCAGGTCGATATGAAGACTATGGCCGTGGACACGCTTGTTAAGGCAAACGGCGATCTTTCGTCGGCAGTGTATTCTCCTGATGGCAAAAGCCTTTTCATCGTGGGTGGCCCGAGCCTCTTCGGGAAACTCGGCGTGAATGCCGGTGATCATCCTATTGCCAATGATTTCGATTCGCAGGGCTATCTTTTCGACATCGCATCCAAGAAGGTAACGCCAATGACACGCGACTTCAATCCTGCAATCCAAGGCGAACCCGTATGGAATGCAGCAGACGGCAAGATCTATTTCAGGGCAGAGGAAGGTTTCTTCGTGCCTGTGTATTGTCTCAATCCGGCAGACGGCTCCATAAAGAAGCTTCCTGTAGCCGCCGACAATGTGGCCAACTTCTCGATAGGGAACAGGGAGGACCGCTATATGTCATACACGGGGCAGGCATATGAATATGCAGGACGCGCGTATCTGATGGATCTTAAGACAGGCAAATCCACGGTTATGGCCGATCCGGATGCCGAAAGGCTTGCGGAAGTCAATTTCGGCAAGACCCAGCCTTGGAAATTCACTGCTTCCGACGGAACTGAAATCGATGGTATGATGTGTCTTCCGCCTGACTTCGACCCGAACAAGAAGTATCCTCTCATAGTCTATTATTACGGTGGCACGTCTCCTTCGCAGAGAGGGATGAGCCATGCCTACATACCCCAGCTTTTCGCTTCACGTGATTATGTGGTGTACATCCTGAATCCGAGCGGCACCACAGGCTATGGGCAGGAGTTCTCGGCGCGCCATGTCAATGCATGGGGCAAGCGCACGGCCGACGAGATAATTGAAGGAGTGAAGAAGTTCTGCGAGGAGCATCCTTATGTGGACTCCAAGAAAATAGGATGTCTCGGTGCGTCCTACGGAGGTTTCATGACAATGTATCTGCAGACGCTCACCGACATCTTCTCTGCTGCCGTCTCGCACGCCGGCATCTCAAATGTTACGAGCTATTGGGGTGAAGGCTACTGGGGATATTCCTACAATTCCGTGGCTGCCGCAAAATCATATCCGTGGAACAATCCTGATTTGTTCACCAAACAGGGTGCTTTGTTCAATGCCGACAAGATCCATACTCCGCTTCTTCTGCTTCATGGAACCGAAGACACAAACGTTCCTATTGGCGAGAGCATTCAGCTGTTCAATGCCCTGAAGGTGCTCGGAAGGGATGTGGAGTTCATCACGGTAGAGGGAGCCAACCACGTAGTGAAGGAATACGACAAGCGTATAGTCTGGCACGCCACAATAATGGCATGGTTTGCCAAATGGCTTCAGGACGATTCCCGCTGGTGGGACTCGATGTATGGCGATAAATGAATGTGGAATTAGAATAGATTCAAGACATCAGGGATGCGCGTTAATGGCGCGTGTCCCTGAGCATTTTTCATATATGAAAAAATACGTGTTTGCGACAGTGGCATTGTTGGCTTTTGTCGGATGCAGAGGGACGGAGCGAGCCGAAGCTGTGGAGGCTGCGGTAGAGGCGGCGCAGATGGAGGGCCGCACCGCCGCAAGGGAGTTTGTCAACGCCCAGTGGAAGGATACGATGGAGCTTCAGAAGCGTCTGTTGGAAGTCCGTGCGAAGCAGAGCAAATATGTAGAAAACAAGGTGCCCGAGGCTGCGGCTGCTTTTGATACCGCTTTTGTGAATACGTTGAAGACCGTCCGTCCCGACGTGGCACGCCATCTTGACAAGAAACCTTCATCTCTCCTTACGAAATGACCAGCAAGACAATTGTTCCTGATGATGTGGCAGAACTCCTTCGTGCCGAGGCTGCACGGATAAATACCCCGGAATTCATCCTTGCCGATCCTGTCCAGTTTCCCCGGCGTTTTTCGAAAATACAGGACATCGAGATAGCGTCGCTCCTTGCCGCCATCATAGCGTGGGGCAACCGCACTATGATATGCCGCGATGCAGACCGTCTGTTGGGATGGATGGACAATTCTCCCTATGCTTATCTGATGGACAAAGGATATGAACAGTTTCCGGAAGACAGGAACATCCACCGTACTTTCTTCGGACGCCATTTCCGTTGGCTGATGCGCGGCCTTCATGAGATTTATACCCGCTATCCTTCTCTTGATGCTTTCTCCTCTGCTTGCGGAGCCGGAGCGGACGAGGCTCCGGCATGGAAGCTTGTCGAGGAGATGCAGAAGGTGATATGCGGGGTGAACGGCGGCGAGGCATGTCCGCAATGCCTTCCTGTCAATCTCCGTAATTCGGCTCTCAAACGCATAAATATGGCTTTGAGATGGCTTGTGCGCGATGACGGGATAGTGGATATGGGTGTGTGGAAATCAATACCGAAGAGCAAGCTTTTCATACCGCTTGACGTGCATGTCGGCAACGTTTCTCGTCAGCTCGGACTGCTCGGCCGAAAGAGCAATGACCGAAAGAGCGTGGAAGAGCTTACGGGAAAGCTCCGGATTCTCAATCCGTCAGACCCGTCCGTGTTTGACTTCGCCCTTTTCGGCATCGGCATCAACTCCAAGAACACATGATTGTCAATCTAAGTATGAAAATACTGTATTGTCTGCCTTTATTGTATAATTCCGGTGGAATAGAGAGGATCGTAACCGCTAAAGCCAACTGGTTTGTAGAGCATGGACATGAAGTCGTGATGGCATTGTCCGACAATAAAAAACGAAATCCATATTTCCCTTTGAATCCTAAAATCAGAATTTATGAGCTTAACGTCAATTATCTCGACGATATGGGTTGCCATCCGTTGAAATGGCATATCAATCAAAAAAAAAGGAAGAGGCTCCACAAGTCGGCATTGAATGATGTCATACAGAAAGAGAATCCGGATGTGGCGATTTCTGTTTTTGCCGAGGAGTCTAAGTTTCTTTATGACATAAGACACTCTTGCCGTAAAATCATTGAGTTTCATTTCACTCGTTATCATAAGGTTTACAGCGGCAGACAAGGCTTGAGAAAGATGCTTGACAGATGGAGGACTTTTGCGGCAGGGAGACTGGTCGCAAAGTATGATGATTTTGTCGTATTGACTGAGCGCGACAAGCAATCTTGGCCTCAACTCGATAATATTCATGTCATTCCCAATTTTATTGTCAATAAACCAGAAGGGATTGCGGCCTGCAAGCAAAAAAGAGTCGTAGCGTTCGGACGATTGGCCCATCAAAAAGGTTTTGACAGGCTTGTCGACATATGGCAAAAGGTCTGTTATGATTTCCCTGATTGGCGTCTTGACGTGTACGGCAGCGGAGAGGATGAGGTCAGTCTTACTGAATATTCTGAGTCGTTGATAAAGAACGGGAGTCTGGTTTTTCATAAGCCTGTAACGGATGTGTATCGTGAGATGCAGAAAAGCTCCATATATGTAATGTCGTCCCGGTATGAAGGTTTCCCAATGGTTTTGTTGGAAGCCTCTTCTGTAGGATTGCCGTGCATAAGTTTTGACATTGATTGCGGTCCCTCTGACATAATAGAAGACGGAAAAAACGGCTTTCTTGTACCCGATGGATGTGTAGACGTATTTGCGGAAAGGCTGAGGAAATTGATGACTGACGAGAATTTGCGGATTGGGATGAGCCGGGAAATGAAAAAGGTTTCTGAAAAGTTCTCTTCAACCGCAGTTATGAAGGAATGGGAGCGGTTGATTGAAGGATAACCGCATAAGCTGCTGTCTGTGATTTCTGTTTGTTGTTATTGCTTGATTCCAGATTCAGTATTCGACGTAATCAAGCTTTTTAAATATTTTGGATGCCACTATAATCTTACGGAAATTGTTTCTTGTCCAGAAAAACAGGCGTTCTGAGAAACATCTGTTCTCTTCTTTTTTTGGTTTTACATATGAGAATTCCAGACTTTGTTTGGTTGGTGTTACTGATGGCGGCAGCATTATTTTCAACTCTATTCCATTGAGTCGGCATATGGATATGAATTCGTCTGAAACGCATCCGGGACGTTCGGTTATCAGGCGTTCGGCTGCTTTCGAATTCAATGTGTATGCGTATGTCCCACACGCGTAGAAATAAGGTGAGACTATACGGGTGCGAAGAGGAGCATTGGTATCGGTGAAATGTTTTCCTCGATAAAGACATGTTCCGCCGAGCATGAGCAGCCTGGGACGGTCGGATGAAAGCCATTCGTCGACTTCTTTCAGTTCATTCCTCATATCGCGGAGAATGTGGATGTCGTCTTCCAGTATCAGCGTGTTGACTCCGGTTTCTTTAATTCTCCTGTATGCCTTTTGATGAGACAGGGTGCATCCGATTTCACCTGGCCTAGGGTTCCGATGATAATGGCGGCGGAATCGTCTGCTGTCAAACGCTCTGTCTGTTTCTTCCGGAGAAAGTCTGCGTCCGTCGACGGCTTCAATCACCTCTACGTCAAGGTAGGGATGTGCATTAAGCTGTTCATTAAGCGACCGGAGACGGTCTGTCGATTGAGGAAGATTGATTACCAATGTTTTCATCGATGGATGGTTTTTGAGATTATGCGGCGTGTGAACATCCGCATTCCTTTTGTGAATGCCATCTGGAACGCATATAATATTGTCCCAGTGGCCAAAACTGTGCCAAGTGCAAACAAAGTGAACTCTTTGGCATTGTCGGGCGTAGGAGTCGAGAAATTTCTGTCAATAATCCAGATGATGGATAATGTGGCGAATATTGCCGCTATGTGGCGCATATACAGGCGTATGTAGATGCCTATCGGCTCCTTGAGACCCCAGCGGAAAAGGAAGTACGGTTTCCAAAGGAAAACAATCAGCAACAGGCTGACCACAACGCCCATCAGTATGCCGTTGAGCCCCCATATCCATCCGAAAAGAACGGAAAGACCGAGATTCAGACACGCTTCCGCAATCGGTGCCCATACGTCTTGGAAAAGTCCGTATGCATTTATGTAGGAGTCTACGGATGTTCTCGAGGCATTGAGGAAAAGAGTGAAGCAGATGATTGCAAGGGTGGACTGTGGAAGAATGTATTGCTCCCCGATCCAAAGAGTTATGAATGACGGTGTGAGTATGTACAGAGCTATTGAAGCCCCCGCGCTGATGTAGAATCGTACTGAGAACAGTTCGTCGAAAACGTTCATTATCCTTTGCTTGTCGCCTGAGGCGACAAGGTTTCCCACACCGGCTCCGATGGAATTGAAAAGTGCGTTGAGGAGGAGTGCCAATCCGATTGTAATCGTAGTGTAGTTTGTATAATAGGTTACAAGGGTCAGCGATGCGAATGCGTATATTATCAGCGGACTTGTCTGTTGGAGAACGAAAGTGCTTATCTTGTGGAAGAAGATTTGTTTGATTTTCGTTACGATTTCCGGATACTTTTTTTTCAGTTCTGCAGAAGTGCTTATGCCTGTTTTCAGGAAAGGATAAGTGCGTCTCACCATTGCGCTCAGGGCTATGGATGCGATTACAGCAAACCCTCCTTCAAGCACGAGCCACCATATGTATGGGTTCTCGCAATTCTTGATGATGAAGTATTGGACGATGAGCCTGGCCATCATGCATGCCTTGTAGCTGTAGGTGATTTTGTATTCCTTTTGGTCGGCGGAAAGAAGCACCTCCTTGTAGTTGACGAAATAGGACAGGAGGGCAGAAACGAGAAGGACTCCGAAAGATGCGTAAGCATACCACAAAGGGAGTTTCATCTTGGAGAATATGAATGGAAAGAATGCGCCTAAAACTACCGCACCGGCAATGACAATCAGTGCTATGCGACGGTACATGTGCCCTTGCAAAGAAATTATCTCGTTTATTCGCTGCGTGTCCTTGTCGAAAAGGGGCTTGTACAGCGAGAAGCCCACCGCTACGCCTATTCCGAGCTCTGCGATGTTGAGAAACTGAAGAAGGTTTCCGGCCGTGGTGTTGAGTCCGAGCACCTCGGCACCGAGGCGTTCGAGGAAAACGTCGCGGCAGAAAAACTGCAAGAGCAGATTTACCGCGAGAAACAAAAGAGCTACTGCGATGTTCTTTAAGCTTTTGGAAGTCCTCGACTGTTCAGCCATACACGGTTTTCGTTTGCGTCTGCAAATTTACCAATTTTCCATGTCCTGTACAAATTGCAGATGGCTATTATTGCCGTGCTTGAAGTCGGGCGACATTCCGAACTTTCTTCATACGACCGAGAAGGAGGGATTGACGAGAAAGAGTTTCTCGGTGGCTCGAGTTACCGCCGTGTAGAGCCATCGGTAGAAGTCCGGGCCGATGGCTTCGGGCGCTATAGTGCCTACGTCGAGATAGACATGTCTCCATTGTCCGCCTTGTGCTTTGTGGCATGTTACGCAATAGGCGTACTTTACCTGTAAGGCATTGTAATAAGGGTCGTTCATTACGCCTTTTATTTTTTGGGAATATTCGCCTTCGTATGAGTCCGCCACGACAGTGAAGAATCGCTGCTGCTCGTCGCGTGGAATCGTTGGCCCGTCTGACATCAGGCTGCGTAGCATTATCTTCACCCCTAACGGTTCGGGGCGGGATGGGACTTGCAGTTCAGCATCGACGAAATACCTTCCGTGTGCCTTTTCGAGATTGCCGACCCATTTCACTTCGACTGTTTCCCCGTTGGCGATGAATCCTTTCACTTTGTTTTTGGCGCACCAGTAATAGTCGTTGCGGCTCACTATGAGGCGTTCTCCTCGTTGGATTGCGTCTTCGGCAAACAGGACTCGAGAGCGTATCTGCGCGTTGAAGTTGTTGGCTCGCTTGTTCGAGCGGCTTATTATAAGGGTCTCTTCAGTCCCCACCTTTGCCCAAGAACTTGACAGGCAATCGGCAAGCTCGGTGGGGGAAACGGTTTCGACATCCGTGAATCCCGAGGCTTTCAGATGGAATTTCATTGACGGCTTGCCGAAAAGGAAGCGTCTGATTGCGGTGGCGTTGGCAAGTATGCCGCTTTCGTGGCTCTGACGCATGGAATTGCGCAGGTTGTACGCTTCGGGGAACAGACCGAGTTGACGTAGCCTTACGAGGTTCATCGCAGGACTGTCAGTGTGTCCTACAGGGGGCAGCTGGGCCACGTCGCCGACAAACACTATCGAGCATCCGGGTGCGGAGTATACGAATCTGACAAGATGGAGCAGTAGACTGCGGTCTCCGCCGGCATCGGTAATCATCGAAGCTTCGTCAATGATGAATATTGTGTCGGTGAGGCGGTTTGCTGCGAGTATGAAGTTCTCGTTTCCTGGTTCGTGGCTGATGGGCCGGTAAATATGGCGATGGATGGTGGAAGCCGGAGAACCGGAAAATTCCGATGCCACTTTCGCGGCGCGTCCTGTGGGGGCGAGCGTTACGGATTTGATGTTGAATGATGCAAGGCTCTTTATCAAGGCCGCCATGACGGATGTCTTTCCGGTTCCCGCGAATCCGTTCAGTACGAACGCCTTGCGAGGTTCGTTGCAGAAAACGAATTTTGATAAAGCCTCAATCAGTCCTTTCTGTTCCGGTTCAGGCCTGAAAGTGAGGTTTGCGATGCAGAGTTCGATGAGATTGGCTTGGTCGGCGATTTGGTGTGTCATAGTTCAAAGTTAGACATTATTTTCAAGATAACGACATTATAATCAGCAAAACTGTTTTCCGGTTTGATTTGTTAGTGGTATGTGGCCTATTAACACTTTTTGGCTCGTGATTTGCATACGGAAATCTCAAAAATTGCAATAGATTATGAAAGATAAAAACAGATATCATGCGGAGGAACCATTTCAGGACTCCGAGCAGGAAGGTATTCAAGCCGAAGATGTGGCTGTAGACGATGTCAATGCCGAAGAAGAACCTGTTCAGGATGAGACGTCTGAATCGGAAATCCTTCGACTAAATAAAGAGCTTGAAGAGTCCAAAGCCGCCATGGAGAAGGAAAAGCGGGAATATATGTTCCTGATGGCGGAATTCGACAATTTCCGGAAGCGGACTCTTAAGGAGAAGTCGGAAATCATCAAAAACGCGGGCGAGCAGGTGTTCAAAGGGCTTCTGCCGATACTTGATGATTTTGAGCGTGGCATAGAAGCAGCTTCCAAGACAGACAATGCCGACTCTGTAAAGGAAGGAATGGTGCTGATATATAACAAGTTCAAGAAATACCTTGAGCAGAACGGCGTGAAAGAGATGGACACTAAGGATGCTGATTTCGACACCGAGCGGCATGAGGCTATTTCCGTAGTGCCTGTTGCAGAAGATTCCCGGAAGGGAAAGGTGCTTGATACTGTGCAGAAAGGCTACACTATCAATGATAAGGTGCTTCGCCATGCAAAAGTGGTGGTAGGCCAATAATTAAGCAATAGTTATGGCAGAGAAAAGAGATTATTATGAGGTGCTGGGTGTCCCGAAAGACGCTTCGGCCGACGACATAAAGAAGGCCTACCGTAAGCTCGCGGTGAAGTACCATCCGGACCGGAACCCTGACGACAAAGATGCGGAGGAGAAATTCAAAGAGGCTGCTGAGGCGTACGATGTGCTGAGCGATTCTGACAAACGTGCGAAGTATGACCGTTTTGGCCATTCCATGGGTCCTCAGGGCTTTGGCGGTGGTGCCGGTGGCTTCGGTGGAGGTTTCGGTGGTTTCGGCGGCGGTATGTCGATGGAAGACATATTCTCCCGATTCGGCGATATTTTCGGCGATATGGGTGGTATGGGCGGTGCAGCCTACGGCTCTCACCGTCCGAGAAGGCATGCCAACAAAGGAACTGACCTTCGAATCACAGTGAAGGTTACGCTCAAGGATGTCATGAACGGGGTAGAGAAGAAACTCAAGATTCCGAGGCTTGTGGCATGCGGGCATTGCAATGGCACAGGAGCCAAGGACGGAACGGCGTTCAAGACCTGTCCGCGCTGTGGAGGTTCGGGATATGTGTCCCGCATCCAGCAGACTATGTTCGGCGCCATGCAGTCTGAATCCGTCTGTCCTGAGTGTAACGGAGAAGGGAAAATAATTACTGAATCTTGCGTTCATTGCCACGGCTCAGGTGTCGAGAAGAAAGATGAGGTGGTAAGCTTCATGATTCCGCCGGGTGTGGAAAACGGCACAGTGCTTACATTGCGTGGTAAAGGCAATGCGCCTCGCCACGGCGGCGTGAACGGCGACCTTCTGATTGTGGTTCAGGAAGAGAACGATCCGGAACTTATCCGTGACGGCGACGACCTTATATATAATCTGATGCTTGACTTCCCGACTGCGGCTCTCGGCGGCACAGCCGAAGTGCCGACGGTGGAAGGAAAGGCACGGCTCAAGATTGCGGCCGGAACTCAGCCGGGAAAAGTGCTTAGGCTCAGGGGCAAGGGTTTGCCGCGTATGCAGAGCAGCATAAAAGGCGATTTGCTCGTCAATGTTATGGTATATGTGCCAGAAAGCCTGAACGATGCTGAGAAATCAGCAATAGAGAGCCTTAAGGATTCACCGAACGTAGTCCCGACGGAATCGACCTCCAAACGGATATTTTCGCGTTTGCGGCACATCTTCAATAAGGAAAACCGGGAGAGCTGACATCGAATCCTGCCAGCGTACTGTGTTTTAAGAGTAAGGAGTGCTGAGCATCAAGTAGACAGCGAATACTGTTGCATACATAATGAAGGCCGTCTGTCTGTGGTAACCGCAGAAGACGGGCTTTTTTATTTGGCCAGTTCGGCATTTTGGGTTATATTTGCATAAAATCTTGGAATAAGCAAGTATAGTAACAATGAATGGAATCAAAATCAAGTTTTGCTGTCTGATTGCCGGGCTCCTGTTTTTTGCGAATGCATTGAATGCCGCGGCTCAGGAAATATCGGCGGACTTTAAGGGCAACGAGCCAGAAGGTGCGATATCCGCCCTTTTGGCAGTGGCGCGCAATCAGGGAGGCACTGTGGCGCAAAGGGCTGGAGCCGTCGCCGATGCTCTTTCAGGAGCCGATTTCAAGGCGACTGCCGACAAAGACCCTGCGGCAGGACCCATGTCGGTCAACCTTAATGCGATGGACGGGATTGAACTTATAGAGTATTGCGCGGCAGCGGCGAAGGCCTCGTTGGTTCCGGGAGCGCAAATGCGCGACTTTCTCAAGGAGCTGCAAGGCCTGCGTTACCGTCGCGGAGAAAACACGGGATTCACGTCCCGTCTGCGTTATGTCTGCGACTGGATTGCTGACAATGCATACCGCAACAATGTAAGGGAAATGACATACGACCTTCCGGGGAACGTGTTCACTTCACGGACCCTTGACCACATAACACGCAACCGTGAGAATTATCCGGCTCTTGCTGATTCTGCCACATTCGAGCGCATGCAACTGCTCGAGATGGGCTACCGGGTGCATAAGATTCCCTATATGAAGCGTGAATCAATAGGGAAGAAAGGTGTAATAGAGCTGTTGAAAGACAATGACATACTTATAATCATCGATAAGTCGAAGGACAATGACTTCCTTGATGCCGGATTCATCCGGCTGGTGGAAGGCAGGCCTTATCTTTTGCACGCGTCTGAAAGTTCGGGGAAAGTCGGTATGGATCCGGAACCTTTGTCGGACATGATGAAGCTGAGGGCAAAAGAGATTGCTGGATACAGGGTGCTGAGACTCAAGGACTGATTATGGTAAGCGTCATAGTCCCGGTGTTGTCGGAAAACATTTCTGCCGCCAGATGTCTGTACGCGGCTGTGAATGCAGTACGTAACGACGGGGAAGTGATAGTTGTGGACGGAGGCATATCCGGATTGGGTACGGCTCTTGTCGGCAAGATGGGAGAAAGCCCCGACTGCCTTAGGTCAGTGAGATGTACAGAAGACAGGCGGTTGTGGACACTGTTCCGTATCGGCCTCGATGAGGCCAAAGGGGACAAGATTCTCTTCACGTCCGTTCATGAGTGGCTGGAGCCTGGCGGCGTTAGTGCATTGGAAGAAGAGATGGATATGCTCGGGGTTGATGTGGTTCAGGCACGCAAGACAAGGCGCATCCGTCGTATAGCCGTAAAAGATTCTTTTCAGGATTCATTGCCGTTGCACCGGCCTGTATGCGGAGCAGAGCTGAGACAGATGGTGGGGCTTAGCGGCGATGACCGTGTTATAACACCTTGTCATACAGATAAGATGTGGCGGAGGGAACTTCTGCGTGAATCATTGCGTCTCGGTTTTTCGGGATCATGGGGAACCGGAGAGATTTTGAATTTCCATTATTTCCGCCATGCCCGTTCGCTGGCTTTCACAGATGTTTGCATTGCCAATTGCCATTGGTCGGCTCCTGTGCCGAGCTATTCCTACAGGAGGCTGGATGATTTGCGGCTTGTCTACGAAGTAAAGATGCTTACGGCCTCAGTAGAGAAAGAAGGGCTCACCGAGGAATTGAGGAAACATCTTGTACGTTATGTCCATGACCTGCTCTTCCAGCTCGGTTGGACACGTGAAGCGGCAGTGCATTATTTGGGACGTGAGTTCAACGACAGGTTCTGGAAAAGCGTAGGAATAGACCATTCGATTGAAGAACTGGTAGAGGAAGCTTCCCAGGCATACAAGAGAAATTCATTTATGAATATGCTGAAACGTCTGACGGTTTGATTGTTATGGCCATGATGCCTGTAATTGCACATTTTTTCAGATTTTTTGGATGCAACGTTTAAACTTCGATTTGCTGCATGTGTCAAACGTGTAAGCCGGGCAACGAGTCCATACGTATCCACCCGGCCGGTACCAAGATGAAATTTGAAGACAGACTTAGCGAAAAAATCGGACGGAAAACGGGGTTCGTAGTTCCTGAAGGCTATTTTGACAGCCTTGCTGATGAGGTGAGTGCCAAGCTCCCGGAGATGAAGGCTCCGGAAGCCGTGCCGCTTTCCCGGTGGCAACGGGTGCGTCCTTACATATATCTCGCGGCTATGTTTGCGGGGATATGGTGTATGATGAAGATGTTCCATTTGATGAGCCAGCCTGCAAATCTCGACCTTGAGAATCCTCCGGCCCTTGTGGCCCAAGCTATCGGAGACCGTCAGGCAGACCCGCTTAATCTTGACAGCTACACTTTCACCTCAGGTGAATCGGAGTTTGAGATTGAGCAGGAGGTGGTGGATTCTTATAACGGGATAGAGGAGCTTGCCGAGGATTTCGGATATGACTTCGATCCTGCATACAGTGAGATTGAAATAACTACAACAGAATAATAAAGATAAGCTATGACGTCAAAACACGTTTTATTGTTGATTTTATCGGTCATAATGGCTTTTCCTCTTGCTGCCCAGAAGGAAGGGGGCAAGCGCAGCCGGGCTGAGATGAGGCGGGAATTCAAGGAATTCAAGATAAAGTACATAGCCCAAGAGATTGAGCTTGGTGCGAGCCAGATACAGGAATTTACCGAGCTTTATTCTCAGATGGAGGATGAGAAGCACAAAGTTTTTTCAGCCACCCGCAAGCTTGAGCGCAGCGTAAAGGCCAACAAGAATGCAACTGAAAAGGATTACCAGAGTCTTTCCGAGGCTATGACCGATGCCAAAGCCAAGGATGCGGAGATATCCAAACGATATGATGAGAAGTTTTCAAGACTCTTGACTGCAAAACAGGTATATAAGATGAAGGATGCAGAAGAGGGTTTCCGGCGTAAAATGCATGAAATGAGGCATAAGAAGGCCAAAGGAAAGAAAAAATGAATCAGCAATCCGCCCTGCACGCTAAGTAGCTGTTAAAAAATAACGCTTTCCTCTGCTCCGTAGACATATCGCCATAGAACAGCCTCTAAGTCAAGGTTTCAAGCATCAGGTGATGAAGTGGGCGGCAAGTCCGCAATGAGCCTGATGCTTTTGTCATATTTTTTTTCATACAAATGTCCACACTGATGCTTCTTTTTGAAGCTATAATTGTTTATCCGTTATGAAGAAGTTTTTAGTATTGATAATGTCTGTTATGGCAGTTGTATCAGTTTCTGCCGCGAAGAAGACCGTATCCGGAAGTGAATCTTCGCCCGATTTCGCATTCCCTCAGACCGTGGCGGCAGACGCTTCGGAAAAGATGGGAAAGGCAATGAAAGGATCCCGCTATGTCGATGCGTTGAGTTATGCCATGCAGCTTGTGGTGGCCGACAATCTCGTGGACCGTAACAATGCGCAGGCTTCGATTGCGATGCTTGACTCGATTGGTGCGCTTATGCCGGCGGATTATTCTGCGATATCCGCTTTGCTGCAAGCCCAGGTCTATTCAGATTATTTTATGACCAACCGTTCCGCTTTCTCAGGAAGGACTTTGCCTATGTCGCCATATCCTGACAACATAGCCGAATGGAGCCGTGGGCTTTTTGCAAAGAAAATCACGGAACTTGTGGAGAAGGCAAACTCTATGCTTTCCGGCGACGGTGTGCCTCTGAGCGGTCTTGCCCCGATTCTCACATCTGTGGAGGCCGAAAGATTCGTGCCTTCCGAGCGTGATTTCATTGTCTATAAGAGCATTGACCTGTTGAAGAATTTCTCTTCCTCCAATTCGGGTACGATTCCGTTTCGTGTATCCGGTGTGGACAAGGCGTCCGCTTCTCCTTACACGGCTGCATCAGGGCTTATTGATGAGTTGATTGACGGGGAGATGGAGTCATGCCGTAAGCGTGGTCTTTATGCTCCTCTGGCGTACGCAATGACACGCAAGACGCTCCTTCTTGATGGAAAAGTTCGCGATGCTTGGCTTGCAAAATGCCTTGAAGAACTCAAAGACAGGCCGGAGAGCATAATGATAATAAACCAGATGGCCATATTCTCTTCTCCTGGGGATTTTCTTCATAATAACGGTGCTGATGCCGAAAAGGTCGTGGAAGCGCGGAGATTCTGCGATTTGGCAAGGAAAGCTCTTGAACGTTGGCCCGAAGCGTACGGAAGCGCAAGGCTGTCGAATACGCTCCAGTCCTTGACTGCTCCTCAGATGCGTGTGCAATCGGAAAACCAGTTCGCATCGTCAATGCCAGTCAAGATCAATGTGTCGGTTTCAAATTCGCAGGATGCATATGTCCTTCTTTTCAGATTGCCTGAGTCGGCTCAGTTTTCAAATAATTGTATCGCGGATTTGGTCAAAGGCCTGAAGCCGCTCAAGAGCATGCGGCTGGATGTCGGCCTTTCTGCACCGGCGCGAAAAGACACTGTTGTGGATTTCGGCCGCCTGCCTTATGGCTTTTATATTGCCGTTCCGTCACTGTCAGATGCCGTTGCCGGCATTCCTCGGGTCGTAGGCAAAGAACGGGCCTCGGCATTCCGTGTCAGTGATATGCGTGTGCTGACAGCAGGAGTAAGCGGCAAGGCGCAGCAACGTCGTGTATATGTCGTCGATGCAGTTGACGGCAAGCCTGTTGTCGGTGCCAAGGTGGAGTTCCGTTCGTACGAAAAAAGGTCTTTGCGTACCCAATCGACCGCATTTACGGATAAGGACGGATATGTGGATTCTCCGCGTGGAAGTTGGAATCTGCGCATTTCCAAAGGTTCAGACCTTTTGTTGACGAACGCGTATCTGTACACATCCGGCGAAGAAAAGCCTTATAAGGGAAAATCGGCTGAAATACTTACCGACCTTGCCATATACCATCCCGGCGATACGGTTGGCTTCGTGGCTGTCGCTTACGGAATAGACGGCAGAAATTACAATGTGCTTCCCGAGGAGGAGCTGACAGTGGATTTGCGTGATGCCAACGGTAACATTGTGTCCACGAAAAGTCTTGTGTCTGACAGGCACGGGCGGGTGTCCGGACATTTTGTCCTTCCTCAGTCGGGCCTGCTCGGAAACTGGAATCTCGCTGTGAAATCAGGAAACGACAACATAAGTTGGGGCGGTTTTCAGGTGGCCGACTACAAGTCGCCGACATTCTATGTCGAAATCGATTCGGTCAGTCCCGTGTCGGAAGCCGGGGACGAAGTGGTCATTGCCGGCAAGGCAAGGACTTATAGCGGAATGCCTGTGGCTGGAGCGCAGGTGAAATACGACATTCGATATGCGAGCTGGTGGTGTTGGCGTGGCACCGAATCTCCTGATGCCACTTTTGCCGGACAGACTGAAACCGGCGGCGAAGGAGGATTTGAGATTAGGCTCGACACCAAGATGCTTAAAGACACTCCATACGCATTCGGTGCGTATCGTCTCAATGTCGCCGCTACGTCTCCTTCCGGAGAAACTCAGTCTGCTCCGGCGGCTTCGTTCGCGCTCGGAAGCGCATACAGTGTCGTTCCCTCTGTTCCTGCGACCATAGACGCTGCCAAGGGAAAAACTGAATTCAATGTGGAAGTCAAAGACATTCTGGGCATTCCTGCTTCAAAGCGTGTGGATTACGTCATTTTAAATGCAGACGGGGCAGAAGTGGCCAAAGGAGATTTTATGGCACCTCGAATGACTGTTGATTTAAGCGATTTGTCTTCGGGAAGATACACACTTAAGCTTCAAGTGGCAGAAGCCGGAGGTTCGGCTTCCTCTGAGAGTGATTTTGTGATATACCGTGCGTCAGACGCTATACCTGCGGTAGAAAGCCATCTTTGGGTGCCTGAGAAAACAGTTACTGCATCTAAGGGTGCGAAAGAAGTGGAGGTTACGGTTGGGAGTTCGTATCCCGACAGCCATATCCTTTGCTATGCCACTTCATCCGACGGCAGTGTGGAATCCAAGTGGCTTAAGGTGGATAAGCGTAATTCTAAAGTGAAGGTAGGCGTGCCCCGGGACGGAGAACGTAAATGGCTTACATTGGCCACAGTCTCTGATATGAAAAGCCATACGTCTTCTGTTCAGATTGTTCCGGCCACTGCTGATAACAGTCTTGAAATAAAGACTGAAAGCTTCCGAGACAAAATCACGCCCGGCGACCGCGAGGTATGGAAATTCTCATTCACATACGCAGGAAAGCCTCAGGCATTCATGCCTACAATGGCCGTGCTTAGCGATAAGTCCCTGAATGCAATAACACCGTTTACATGGAGCTTTTCTCCGCGCAATTCCGGAGGATTGTACAATCCTCTCAGCCTTGACGTGAGCAATCCCGGCAATTCATATGATTCATTCATGCTAAAGAAGCTTGATGCCAAGCAGGAGGCTGAGGTTGCGTTTCCTGAATGGCAGACATACGGCTATTCGTTTGTCCCTTATGCATATACGGGTATGCGCAGAATGATGATAAGGGGACGTTCCGCTATGTCGAGTGAAGAAGACGGTGTGGTTTATGAAACTGTCAATCAGGTGAAGTTGACTTCGGCGCCGATGGCTATGAAAGAGGCTAAAAGCGAGTCGGCAGAGGAAGAAGTTGCTGATTCCGCGTCAGGCGGGATTGAAAACGGAGTCTCTTCACAGTCGGTCCAGCTGCGTGAGATTGAGCATCCCCTCGGATTCTTCATGCCGATGCTCGAGACGGACGGTGAAGGCATGCAGTCGTTGTCGTTCGTGGTGCCTGACTACAACACCACTTGGCAGCTTCAGCTTCTTGGCTATACACCACATTTGAAGACTGCTATGGCAGTTCTTGAGTCCACTGCTTCCAAACCGGTCATGGTGCGCAGCAATCCTCCTCGTTTCCTGCGTACGGGCGACAAGGCTTCTGTGGCTGCGGCATTCTACAATGCTTCCGACTCTGTCGCTTCCGTATGGGGCGAGATGGAGATAATAGATCCGGTCAGCGGCAAGGTGGTTGCTTCTGTGAAGACTGCCACGGATGAGCTTGCGGCTTCGGAAAGTGGTGAGATGTCGGTTGAATTTGAAGTTCCCGATTCATTGCAGTATCTGCTTCTTCGGGTTTATGCCCGTTCGTCAAGACATTCCGACGGTGAACAGACGCTCATCCAGGTGCTTCCTTCATCAACGCCTGTAATAGAGTCGAATGCTTTCTATCTATCGCCGGGAAATGCGGAATTCGTAAAGAAGCTGCCTGCTTACAATACGGATGCGACGTTGACGCTTCAGTACTGCGACAATCCTGTATGGTATTGCGTTACGGCTCTTCCGGCTGTCGCCAAGCCTCAGTCTAAAAACCTTACAGCTCTGCTCAGGGCTTACTATGGCTCGGCTATGGCGGCTGGCCTGACAGGCAGGTATCCTCAGATAAAATCCGGTCTTGAAAGAATCCTTGCTTCCGGCCCGAAGTCAAATCTGAGCGTAAACAGCGAACTGAAGACCGTTGAACTTATCAATACACCTTGGACAAACAATGCCGCCGCTGAAACGTCGCGGATTCGTTCGTTGTCATCGTTGCTTCAGGAATCACAGCCGACAATAGACAGGCTGCGTGCCGAGATTATGGCTCTTCAGAATCCGGACGGAGGCTGGAGCTGGTGTCCTGAGATGGAGTCGTCGGCTTTTATGACTTCCAATGTGCTTCTCCATTTCGGTATGCTGAAGCAAAACGGCTATCTCGGAGATGCCAGGTCGCTTGAGAATGCCTTGTCGAAAGGACGCAAGTATCTTGATTCCGAAACATTGAGTGAATATGTCAAGGACAAAAAGCGTATCAGTGCCGCAGAAGCCGTTGAATGGCTGTATGTGCGCGGTTTCTATCCCGAAGCCTCTGATGGCGCGGGAGTAGCTGCTCTTCGCACGAAGGCATTGGACGTTGTAAAGAGTGAATGGCGAAGCCTCGGCATATTCCACAAAGCTCGCGCTGCAGTGGTGCTCAACCGCGAAGGGCTATCGCAACAGGCAAAGACGATACTTGAATCGCTTCGGCAAAATGCTGTGGCCAGTCCGGAACTCGGTATGCGCTACGAGAACCTGCCGTCAGTCCGGGGCGGTTATTCCGCTTTGCTCACCACTGCCCAGGTGCTTGAAGCTTTTGCAATGGTGCAGCCTGAATCTCCGTGCGTGGACCAGCTCAGACAGGGGCTGATACTTCAGCGTGAGACGGAAGACTGGGGTGCTGACAGCTACACCGTGGATGTGGTGCAGGCCATAATGGCTTCCGGCAGCGAATGGAATGCCGAAAGCCCGGTTCCGCAGATTTCGTTGGGCGGCAAGCCGGTGGTGCTGCCTGCCGATATGACACCTGTCGGATATTATAAGATCAACATTCCCGTTGCTGATGCTGCAAATGCGGAACTGGCCATATCGAAGAAGAGCCAAGGCCCGGCATGGGGCAGTATGGTCTCGCAATACGTGTCGCCGATTCTCGACGTGAAACAGGCCAAGATGCCGGAGATTTCAGTCAGCAAGGCAGTATATGTGGTGGCCGACTCGCCAGAAGCCACGGTCAAAGGTGCTTCTGAATTGAAGGTGGGGCAGAAGGTGCGCGTTACGCTCACCATAAGCACGACACGAGATATGGACTATGTGGCCGTAACCGATTCCCGGAGCGCATGTCTCGAACCTGCCGACCAGACGTCAGGCTACACGTCGTCCGACGGACTGTGGTTCTACCGCGAAGTCCGTGATGAATCCACCAACCTCTTTATCGGATTCTTGCCCAAAGGAACGCACGTGATAAGCTATGACTGCTACGTAGACCGTCAAGGGGCTTATTCTCTCGGAATCGCCACCGTACAGTCGCAATACGCGCCTCAGATGGTGGCCCATTCGGCAGGAAAGCTGATAACGGTGAAATAAAATGAGCTTTTTCAGATTTCGTATCGAACCAAACTTGCTGGAAGGATGTTCTACATACAGAAAATCGTTTCATGATGTTAGGTTAGTTTGAAAAAGTATTATGGAAAACATAGGGGCGGGGAGTCGTGAGACCTCCCGCCCCTCAACTTTCCGCTATGTGGAAATTCGGGCAGATTGTTTGTGTTATTGAATAAAGTTTCTTATCTTTGCAGAAATAAACCGATTAAATCTGTATGATATGAAAAAACTGACTTTGTTGTTCGTGTTGTTCATTATGTTTGGAGTGGCCAATGGCTATTCACAGAAGTTTGAACCTAAATGGGCAGGCACCGTGTCTGCCATAAAGATTGACGGCGATTCGATTGCCGTGCCTACCGAGAAAGCCAATGTCAAGATTCAAACCGCCAATTCTGCCGGCCGCCTTTTGGTAGGCATCGGAAACACGCGTCAGAAGGTTGTTATCAAGGGCGGTCGTTCCACAACGCAGCTCTCACCTGACGCTCCTGTGGTTCTTATCGTAAAATGCAAGGACAATGAGACAGACCCAAATTCATTTATCCAAATAGTGAAGTTTGAGGAAAAGAAGAAGGAGAGGAAGTCGGAACTTGCCAATGTAAATTGGCTAGGCAACGTTTCCGAAGGAAATATGGAGATAGTTCCGTATCAAGCAGAGTCTTACGGTAAAAGTTCATATATCCTTACGATGGAGCCGCAAGAAGGGGAATTCGGTGTCAGAATACTGAACCCCAATGATAAGGATGAGAAAATAACCATATTCCATTGCTTCGGCATACATGCCTCAGAATAGACTGATATGTTGCGATGTCTCGGGATATGACAGACAATCGTGTCCTCGGAAACAGAAAGAATCCGCCCTTATAATCAGGGTCGGGTTCTTTCTCTTTTTACGGTGGTTTAAATAAGGTTAACGGATGACCGTTATGTCGGGGAAATTTGTTATCTTTGCAGCCCGAAAGAAGATACAAGGTAAAAACCCATTTTAGATAAAAAAGATGAAAATAGCAAAAATCATTGGCCGCGAGGTGCTTGATTCCCGTGGCAACCCTACAGTCGAAGTTGACGTGGAACTCGAAAGCGGCGCACGTGGCCGTGCCGCCGTTCCTTCTGGCGCTTCTACCGGAGTGAACGAGGCTCTTGAGCTGCGCGACGGCGACCCGAAACGCTATATGGGAAAGGGTGTGCTGAAGGCTGTGGCCAACGTAAACGGCCCCATCGCAGATGCCCTTGTCGGCATGAGCGCGCTTGACCAGATTTCCGTTGACGAGGCTATGCTTAAGCTTGACGGAACTCCGACAAAGAGCAATCTCGGTGCGAACGCCATCCTTGGCGTGTCTCTCGCCGTGGCCAAGGCTGCGGCCGACTATCTCGACCTTCCTCTTTACAAATACATAGGCGGAACCAACACTTACGTGCTTCCCGTGCCGATGATGAACATAATCAACGGCGGCGCGCATTCCGATGCGCCTATCTGTTTCCAGGAATTTATGATTCGTCCGGTAGGGGCATGCTGCTTCCGTGAGGGCATCCGTATGGGCACGGAAGTGTTCCATCATCTTAAGAAGGTGCTCAAGAACCGTGGCCTTTCTACTGCAGTAGGCGATGAAGGCGGTTTCGCTCCTAAGCTCGAAGGCACTGAAGACGCCCTCAACGTAATCATGCAGGCCATAAAGGATGCCGGCTACGAACCTGGCAAGGACATCACAATCGGTCTCGACTGTGCTTCTTCCGAATTCTACAAGGACGGCAAATATGATTATACGTGGAAGCAGGCCGACGGCAAGGTGCTCACGAGCGAGGAGCAGGCAAAGTATCTCGAGCAGCTCATCAGCGAATACCCCATCGACTCCATTGAGGACGGTATGGCTGAGAATGACTGGGAAGGCTGGCGCATACTGACCAAACTCATCGGCGACCGTTGCCAGCTCGTGGGCGATGACCTGTTCGTTACCAACGTGAAGTATCTTGAGCGTGGCATAGCTGAGGGTTGCGCCAATTCGATTCTCGTGAAGGTCAACCAGATCGGCACGCTCACCGAGACTCTGCGCGCAGTGGAGATGGCTCAGCGCAACGGCTACACGGCAGTGATTTCGCACCGTTCCGGCGAGACTGAGGACGCTACTATTGCCGACATCGCCGTGGCCACTAACGCTGGTCAGATCAAGACCGGTTCTGCAAGCCGCAGCGACCGTATGGCGAAATACAACCAGCTTCTCCGCATACAGGAAGAACTTGGAGCCAATGCAGTCTACGGCTACAAGAGGATAGCCAAGAAATATTAAGAGGTTATAATTGATTCGGATTGAATCAATGAATATGGAAAGACCTGCGGCAGTAAATTGTCGCAGGTCTTTCATATAATGAGGATTGCGTGTTCAGAGTTTCATTATGGCAGAATATGTTCCTTCAGAGCTTTTGCCGTTCACGTATGCCTTTGAGGCGGCGGATTCGTCGTCGAATATTCCGTAAACTGCCGATCCGCTGCCCGACATCTGTGCGTAGATTGCTCCTGAATCGTATAGGCTCGATTTTATACTTTTGAGAACAGGATGGTTGTAGAACAGGTGTGGCTCAAAGTCGTTGAGTATGGAGTCTCGCCACGATTCCAAAAGAAGCGTCTCAGCGGATACCGGGCATCGGGATTCTGACAGGTGACGGCAGTCGATGCCTGAAAACGCCTCTTTTGTCGATATTCCGAAAGATGGCTTTAGGATGACAAGCCATTTGCCTGAAAGGTCGAGGTCGATCGGTCTGAGGATTTCTCCCACGCCTGCAGCCGCGCATGGCCTGTTGATGATGAAAAACGGACAGTCTGCACCAAGGCTGGCGGCCAAGCGTATCATTTCGCTGTCAGAAAAAATGTTGCCCGTCAATCCGTTGAGCATCTTAAGCGTGAAGGATGCGTCGGCCGAGCCTCCGCCGAGTCCTGCGCCGTCCGGGATGTGCTTGTCAAGGCGGATGTCGAACCGTGGCAGCTTATTTCCGGTATGGCCTGTGTATGCTTTTTCAAAGGCATCTACGGCTTTGACCACAAGATTCTTTTCAGGCGGGCATGCTATCGGGGTTCCGGTAAATGAGAATTCATGTGATTCAGCGTCAAGCGGTGTTATTTCCAGAATGTCGGAAAACGGCCACGGGGATTCCGGCGAGCCGCTCAGTTTCCCGATGGGATAGAAGACTGTGGAGAGGTCGTGATAGCCGTCTGCACGGCGGCCTGTAACGTATAGGCCTATGTTGATTTTTGCGTTTACGAAAGAAATCATGTGAGTTGAGGGTTAAGGCTGAGGATGAAACGGCGTGAGAACACTTGTCTTGACTGCAGTGCAAGAAGCATTCCACGGGTGAGTAGATATGCGAGAAAAGCTGCCCACAGACGGTCGTTGTCAGGAAGATGGATTCCGTCGCTGTGTATGAAGCATACGGAGAAGAAAACTATGGCAGCCGCCAGAGTGGCACCCAGCATCCTGCGCGTCGCGGTGAGCCCTATGAAGAATCCGTCATATATGAAAGCGGCCACGGTGAGCGGAGGAATGAGCGTAAGCCAAATATGGTATTCAGTTATGTTTTCACGAACCGTAGGGCTGTCTGTTATCAGGTTCACTATTGGCGAATAGAAGAAGCAGTAGATGAGAAAGAACGCCGCCGCCATTCCCGCCGACCATGACAGCAACGCGTTCCGGCTGCGCCGCAGAAGGTTGAGGTCGAGGCTTCCGGCAAAGCGTCCGGTGAGTGCTTCGGCCGTGAAGGCGAATCCGTCCATGAAGAAAGAGAAGAAATGGAAAAACTGCATCATCACGGCGTTTGTGGCCAGCGTAAGCTCGCCGAGACGTGCGCCAATGGCGGTCGTGGCGAGCGATACGCCCATTATGCAGGCGGAACGGAAGAATATGTCGGTGTTGACGGTGAAGAAACGTTTGAGGGAACCCTTGGCGAAAACTTCTTTCCATCCGCACCACAGTCCGCCGGAGGCTTTTCTTCGGGCCATGATCAGTGCGATGAAAAGCCCGCACCAGTTGGCGAGAAGAGTGCCGTAGGCAACGCCAATGAAGCCCAAGTCCGACAAAAAGACGAAAGAGAAGCTTGCGGCTATGTTTATGACGTTGACGGATACGGCTATTATCATAGGATAGAGGGTGGTCTGCATGCCGAAAAGCCACCCCTGTATGGCTGTCGTCGCAAGCAGGGCGGGGGCAGCCAGTATGCATACAGAATAATAGTCGGAAGCCAATTGGCGCACGCTTTCATCGGGGGAAATGGCCGCCATAAGCATTTCCCTCAGTGGCATGGCCAATGCCAGCAAAGCCAGGCCTATCGCGGCGCCGAGCACGACGGCGCGGCTGAAGACGGCTCTTATTTCCCTTTGGTCGTTTTTGCCGAAGGCAAGGGCGGTGAGTCCTGTCGTGCCCATACGCAGGAATCCGAAAAGCCAGAATGTGGCGTTGAACATCATCGACCCTACGGCTATCGCTCCGATGAAGAAATCCGCGTCGAGATGCCCTGCGATTGCAGTGTCTGAAAGTCCGAGAAGCGGCACCGTGATGTTGCTCACGATTGCCGGTATGCTGAGACGTAGTATTTCGCGGTTGATTTTCATTGCGTCCGCAAAGTTAATCCATATTCCTGTTTCTCGCAATAGGAAACGCTTCCGGACGCTTTAGAGGGGCTGTTTAAAAATCATTGTTAAGCGCAGAGTGGTGGATTTTTTGTTAAGGCGCACTTTATGAGGAGGGAGCATATCGG
>ERZ777011.995-NODE-995-length-35424-cov-2.949702_pt1 | contig 35424 bp, 35 predicted proteins | sample MGYA00374964_ERZ777011 | MGnify/ENA primary metagenome ERZ777011 (study PRJEB29310, sample SAMD00008975) | mouse gut metagenome | study: EMG produced TPA metagenomics assembly of the Metagenome analysis of fecal microbiota from mouse which was promoted...
GAAGTACCCGAACATTTCCCTGCCCTGAGAGGTGAGGGAGTATCCGGTGCTGCTGCGGCTGTTTTTGGCTTCTATAAGGCCGTCGTCCTGAATTATACCGAGGACCTGCTGTACCGTTGCGAAGTCCGCGTATCCGGTCTCAAAGAAAAAACCTGACACCGCTTCGTTTGAGAGCGGAAAATCAACTTTTTCAAGCATATAAAGGATTATTAATTTATAAAGCGTCATCGATTCGACTGCCATCTCGGTATTTCCTTCCCTGATAAGTATTGCGCACCCTGAACTCCCTGTTAATCTGATTGAGAATGTTTTTCTTGTCCGTGCTCCACTGCGGCGCTATGAGCGTTTTGCGCGGTCCGTCCCCCGTGAGACGGTGTATCACCGTTTCGGGAGGAAGCAGCTCGATCATGTCCACAACGGTTTTTATATAATCTTCACGGTCCATAACATTAAAAAGTCCCGCTTCATAGTCCGCCGCGAGGTCGGTGCCGCGCAGTACATGAAGAAGCTGTATTTTTACGCCGGAAATTTTTCTGTCCGCAAGGTATCCGGCGCATTTTATATGATCGCCGTGATTTTCACCTGGAAGCCCGACTATGACGTGGGCGGTCACGGGTATGCCGGCGCGCGAAAGACGCGAAAGCGCGTCCTCAAATACGGTCAGCTTGTAGCCGCGCCGTATATATGCGGCGGTTTTCTCGTTAATTGTCTGAAGCCCGAGTTCGACCCACACGGGTTTGAGCCCCGCAAGCTCCTTTAACAGACCGATCTTGCTCTCCTCAAGGCAGTCCGGTCTTGTCGCGACCGAAAGTCCCGCGATCCTTTCGTCCTCAATTACGGGAATAAAGGTGTCCCGCAGCTTTTGCAGAGGGGCGTAGGTTCCGGTAAACGCCTGAAAATACGTATTTGGACGAAATACGGGCGACAGCCCTGTCAAGCTGTTCGCTTACGGAGTGCGCGGCGCCCTCCGCGAAGTCACTGGAGCCGCCCGCGCTGCAAAAGATACAGCCGCGAGTGTCAAGACTGCCGTCCCTGTTGGGGCAGGTGAAGCCGCCGTCGAGAGAAAGCTTGTACGCCTTCTCTCCGAAAAGCTCGCGGTAGTATTGATTTGCCGAATAGTAAGGTCTGTGTTCCATTTATTTTACAATATGGTTCTTTACCGCTTCGCTTACAGCGTCGGCGACGCGGGAATCGAAGGCTTCGGGAAGAATGTTGTCCTCGTTAAGCTCCGTATCCGGAACAAGCCCCGCGATGGCATATGCGGCGGCAAGCTTCATCTCCTCGGTTATCTGTGGGGCTCTTCCCTCAAGCGCTCCCCTGAAAATTCCGGGGAAGGCAACGACGTTGTTTATCTGGTTGGGAAAATCGCTGCGTCCCGTTCCGACTACCCGCGCGCCCGCGGCTTTTGCCTCGTCGGGCATGATCTCGGGGACGGGATTCGCCATTGCGAAAATAATGGCGTCCTTGTTCATGGAGGCTACCATCTCCTTGGTAAGACTGCCGGGAGCGGATACGCCTATGAAAATATCGGCGCCCTCCACCGCGTCGGCGAGGGTTCCGTTCTTATGCGAAAGATTGGTGATCTCTGCTATCTGTTTTTTGACATCGCCTAAGCCCTCTCTGTCGGACGAGATTATTCCGGAGCGGTCGCACATAATTATATCCTTAAAGCCGTCGCGAAGAAGAAGCTTGGTTATAGCGATTCCCGCGGCTCCCGCGCCGTTTACGGCTATGCGGCATTCCTCCCTGCGCTTTTTGGTGATTTTGAGCGCGTTTATTATTCCGGCGAGAACGACGATTGCGGTTCCGTGCTGATCGTCGTGAAATACCGGAATATCAAGCGCCGCCTTGAGCCTTTCCTCGATCTCAAAGCATCTGGGAGCGGATATGTCCTCAAGGTTTATGCCTCCGAACGCGGGAGCAATATTGATAACGGTCTTTATTATCTCCTCCGTGTCCTGGGTGTCAAGGCATATCGGAACGGCGTTCACGTCGCCGAATTCCTTGAACAGTACTGCCTTGCCCTCCATTACGGGCATGGCGGCGTAAGGACCTATGTTTCCGAGACCGAGAACCGCGCTTCCGTCGGATACGACGGCGATGGTGTTGGATTTGACTGTGTATTTATATGCCTGTTCCTTGTCCTCGGCAATTATTTTGCAGGGCTCGGCGACCCCCGGAGTATAGGCGAGAGCAAGATCCTCGCGTGTTTTTATGGCGCACTTGGAAACCGTTTCAAGCTTGCCCTTCCATTCTTCATGAAGCTGTAACGCTTTTTCGCTGTTAGTCATGTGTAAATTCCTTTCCTGATAAAAATAATTTACCTCATTGTAACACGACTATTTTTTTTAGTAAAGAATAAGTCGGTTGACAGCCGGACAAAAAAGGAGTAACATCTTTTTTAGAGGCTTCACCTCGGTAAAAAGCAGATACGTCTTAATTGATTTCTCATTTAAACCCCATTTGAGCGTTATGTCCGGCAAAGCGTATTTTTTTGCGGGGACAATTAAGAAGGAGATATATATGAAAGAAAAACTTCAGACACTTTCACTGGCAGTCTTGAGGGATATTGCCAAGGATAAGAAAATCAAGAACATTACGGTTATGAGGAAGAGCGAGTTGATTGATGCGATTATCGCGGCGGCCGAGGCTGACGGAAGTGCGAAGCAGACACCGAGGACTATTGTGCAGAAGCCGGAGAAGACGGAAAGTCCTTCAAAGCAGACCGACGTTCAGGCAGTGGAGGAAGAGCCGCAGGCAAAGGCAGCGGAGGGAACGGGAAAGCCTTCGTCTACCGCGACATTCGGGGCTGCGGACGACCCTTACAGACAGGACTATGACCCGAATATGGTGGACGCGGGGGCGGACGCCAACGGAATACTTGAGGTCATGCCGGACGGCTACGGATTTATAAGGTGCGCCAATTATATGCCGGGAGAGAACGACGTGTATGTTTCACCCGCGCAGATAAAGCGTTTCGGACTTAAAACGGGAGATATAATCGTCGGGGCAAAAAGGCTTAAAAACCAGGGAGAAAAGTTCAGCGCGCTGCTTTATATGAAGAGCGTAAACGGCTATAATCCTTCCGATATTCCGAGAAGAAAAGCGTTTGAGAAGCTTACCCCCGTATTTCCCGACAAGAGGATACATCTTGAGACCTCGGCGAGCAGTACGGCGATGAGGATCATGGATCTGATCTCACCCATCGGAAAAGGGCAGAGAGGAATGATCGTTTCTCCGCCCAAGGCAGGAAAGACGACGCTGCTCAAGCAGGTGGCAAAGTCGATTACCGCCAATCATAAGGACATGCATCTGATAATACTTCTGATAGACGAAAGACCGGAGGAGGTCACGGATATCAAGGAGTCCATAGAGGGCGACAATGTCGAGGTCATATATTCGACCTTTGACGAGCTGCCGGAGCATCATAAAAGAGTTTCGGAGATGGTAATAGAGAGGGCGAAGCGTCTTGTAGAACACAGACAGGACGTATGCATCCTTCTCGACAGTATAACTAGGCTCACGAGGGCGTACAATATCGTTATCGCGCCGAGCGGAAGAACGCTTTCGGGCGGTCTTGATCCGGCTTCACTGCATATGCCGAAGAAATTTTTCGGGGCTGCCCGTAATATGAGAGAGGGCGGTTCGCTCACGATACTCGCAACGGCGCTTGTCGATACCGGAAGCAAGATGGACGACGTTGTTTTTGAGGAATTTAAGGGAACCGGCAACATGGAGATAGTGCTTGACAGGAAACTTTCGGAGAAAAGGATCTTCCCCGCCATAGATATTGTGAAATCGGGGACCCGCAGGGAGGACCTGCTTCTTACGAGGGAGGAACAGGAGGCTGTCGATACAATGAGAAAGGCGCTTAACGGTATGCGTTCGGACGACGCCGTGGAGCGTATCATAGATATGTTTTCGAGGACGAGGAGCAACGCGGAATTTTGTCAGATAGTCAAGAAAACAAGACTTGTGTAGCGGGAGCGGTATGTCATGAAGAACAGCAGCAGTCACGACGGTAAAAAAGGCAGACACTACGCCATGCAGATAGCGATGGTCGCTGGGCTTGTAACGATGCTTGTATGCGGCATCGTCACCATAGGCCTCATGCTTTTTTCCAATCTATTTGCGGAGCCGCTTATCGCTCCCGGCGTATCCTCGGGATATGACCATACGAATATTTATGAGAACATAACTCCGGGTCAGACCAGAAATCCGGATTCGCAGGTCGGCGAAGAAACCACGGAGGCGATACCTCCGGAGGGCATGCTTACGGTAGAATATACCGGGGGAACCGTTTATACGGGCGGACAGGCGATAGCGGGCAATTTTAACGTAAAGCTCAAAATGGACGACGGCTATGAAAAAGTGATCAATGATTACGAATGCGCGCAGCTTGCGCCGGATTACCGGATGACCGAAGGCGATAACGTCTTTGAATTCAGGTACGGCGAGCTGTCGGCAAAGATAGTTTTAAACGCCGTGGACATAAGGGTATTCGCGTATCCTCCTTCATATGTGCTTAGAAAAATAGATCTGACGTCCGTACAGGAGAAAATAAATCAGATAGACAGCGGAGCGCTTTCTTACGAGCAGGCGTTTTCAAACATATCATTTACCGGAGATTCACAGATCAAGGCGCTGGCGGTCGACAGAATCCTTTCAATGAACAGGATCGTCGCCGAAAACGGGGAAAGCTACGATTATCTTGCCAAGCATTTTGACGAGGTCGTGGCTAAGGCGTTAGGCACCGACGCTCTTATCGTACATTACGGTATCAATACGCTTTCAACATCGGCTGACGAAAGGCAGAAAAGGATCAATCAGTACAGAGAGCTGCTGCTCAGGCTCAAGGAGGCGCTGCCCGGAACGAGGATCATCGTCAGCGGGGTTTTCCCTGTGCATTATAGTATTTTCGGCAAACAGGACAGATTCGTATATATTATTGAGTACGATTACGCGCTTCTTGAAATGTGTATGGAGATTGGAGTGGAGTATCTCAGCGATAACGCGTATATGATGGAGCATCAGGAGCTTTTCAGCCATGACGGACTTCATTTGCGTCCGGAATTTTATTCGCAGTATTGGCTGAAAAATATCATTTTGACTATGGGACTGTAATTAAGGGCGGGTTACCATGAAAATTTTTAATAAAAAATATCTGAGCATAGTACCGGCTCTTCTTCTTGTTACAGTGATCCCGGTACTGATAATAGTAAGCATTTTATCTCTTAAAACAGGCAGGGCAAACGACGTCAACACGTCGGATGGCGAGTCATATCTTGCGGCAATGGAGGATCAGGATGTGCGTAAGGTTGAAAACGGTCTGCGCAATCCCGACAGGACGCAGGATCAGTCAACGCCTTCTGCTGACGAGACGCCGGGACATGAGGAAACTACGGCTTTCGAGCAAAGATCGGAAGAGACGAATTTAAGCTTCTTGACATAGAGGGCTTTGTGGGCAGCGATCAGAAAAGCTATACGCCTTACGCTTTTGATAAGGAGGAGGCAGAGAAGCTTGCAAAGCGAGTGGAAGAGGGGGAGCTGTCGCTTAAAGAGCTTTTTAAGAATACCTTGTTTGTAGGAGATTCCATAATGGTGGGATTCAGCGATTACAGGATCGCGAATCCGGGGAACGTCATTGCCAATGTGGGAGCTATGATGAATCCCGATCTTTCCAATAATATTCAGGCTATAACAGACTACAATCCCGAGGTGCTTTTTCTGCACTACGGATTGAATGAAATGGGCGAGGAAGAATATTTTCTTGAAAAATATATAGAGGATTTCGAAAAGTATCTTTCGCAGCTTAAAGAGAACCTTCCTTATACCAAAATAGTGGTTGTATCGTTATGGCCCGTGAAGGACATCGCCGTGGAAAATCAGTCGAGGCTTGCCAGAGTGCCAGCTTACAACGAGGAGATACGCAAGTCATGTATAAAGTTCGGGGTGGCGTACAATGAGAATTCCCGGCTTTTCGCGTCGAATCCGGACTGGTATCAGAAGGACGGAATACATTGCGTCAGCCAGATGTATTTGACATGGATCAACGAGTTGATAAAAGAAATGGGGTTGTATTGATATGTCGCTTCGTATTAAGGAAATTCTGACTGTCACCTGTCTGGCGGCATTCATATTTTTTATTAATACAAGGGAAAACTATACGGATGTTGCGATAGAACGGATAGTATCGGGACTGGGCGATACGGCGGGGCTTGAGAATATGACAGCCTTTGACGGCGCGCAGGTACGGAGGAATTTCGGAATAAACATTAATGATTACCCGGAATTTGCATATTACGGGCATGAGAGCGTGATGAACAGCGAGACGGTATTCATTGTGAAGCTTGCGGACGCGAAACAGGCTTCCGGGATAATTAACGCGATAAAAACCAGCCGGGATAAAAGCATGGAGCTGTTTAAGTCGTACGCGCCCGATCAGTATGCGCTTCTTGCGGGAAGTTTTCTTGAACAAAAGGGAAATTATGTTATTTATGTGGTGTCGGACAAGGCTTCGGAAATTGAGAGCAGGATATCCGATATACTTACAGGTAAGGAGTAGAATATGGTATTCAGCAGCATAAATTTCCTGTTCATATTCCTGCCGCTTACATTGCTTTCCTACTATTTATGCAGGAATATCAAGTGGAAAAATATAATTCTTCTGGCATCAAGCCTGATTTTTTACGCATGGGGCGAACCTGTATATATTATATTAATGCTCATAAGCATATTATTTAACTATTATATAGGAAAGGACATCGACGAGGGCAGACACAGGAAATATACTCTTATTTTCGGAATAATCGTGAATCTTCTTATTCTGGGATATTTTAAATATGCCGGACTTATTGTGGATTCTATAAATAAAATAACAGGGCTTTCGCTTGTGAACCGCGAGTTGCCGCTGCCTATCGGAATATCTTTTTACACATTTCAGGCGATGTCGTATATTATCGATGTTTACAGGGGCGGAAGTAAGGCGCAGCAGAAGCTTCTGCCGTTCGCGGTATATATCACGATGTTCCCGCAGCTTATCGCGGGACCTATCGTCCGGTACGAGGACATAGAAAACCAGCTGAATGAACGCCGTTTTTCGGGAAGGGATTTCGGCGACGGCGTGATTATTTTTGTAAAGGGACTTGCCAAAAAAGTTATACTGGCGAACTGCATAGGTGCGCTTCACGCCGAGATCTTCGGTATTGCGGACAGGGGGGCGCTCGCCGCGTGGATAGGCGCTTTGGCGTACACGCTCCAGATATTCAACGATTTTTCGGGATATTCCGATATGGCTATCGGACTGGGCAAAATGCTCGGCTTTGATTTCCCTGAGAACTTTGACAGACCGTACGCGTCTACCAGTATAACGCAGTTCTGGAGAAGATGGCATATTTCGCTCGGAACATGGTTCAGGGAATATCTCTATATTCCGCTCGGAGGCAACCGCAGGGGAGCGGCGCGGCAGATAATCAACCTCATCATAGTATGGACGCTCACGGGACTTTGGCACGGCGCGGCATGGAATTTCGTGGCGTGGGGTTTTTATTACGGAGTTCTTCTGATACTTGAAAAATTTGTTTTTGTTAAGGTTCAGAAAAAGCTTCCTAAAATTGCGAACTGGATTATTACATTTCTGCTTGTAGTAATAGGCTGGGTGTTTTTCTTCTGCAATTCGCTTGGAGAGGCGTTCTCATACTTGGGAGCAATGTTCGGCGCGGGAGGCGCCGGAACTGCCGGAATGGGCGGCTTCTATATTCTGGCTTACGCGCTGCTGTTAGTATTAGGCTTCCTGCCGTCCGCGTTTAAGGCGGAGGGAAAGATAAAACTACCCGTTTCCGTAAAATGGTTTGCCTGCGTGCTTTTGTTTACGCTCTCGGTGGCGTTCCTTGTCAGCGAAAGCTATAATCCGTTTTTGTATTTCAGATTTTAGGAGGTGGGACTGTGCGCAAAAATTCGGTCAGGATAATAACGATTATCTTTTTGTGTTTTATGCCCATCTGGATGCTGATATCAAAGGATGTGGATTTTTCGGACAAAGAAAACAGGTATATGGCGAAGTTTCCAAGTATAAGCTTCAAATCCCTGTCGGACGGAAGTTTTATGGAGGATTTTGAAACGTACCTTACGGATCAGTTTCCGGTGCGCGACGCCTGCATAACCTTGAAAACCAACGCATTGAGGCTTCTCGGACAGCGGCGCATAAACGGCGTGTATATAGGCTCAAAGGGCTACCTCATCGCCGAAGAGGAGAAATTTGACAGCGATAAAATTGACGCTTTGATGAAGGCAATAAATTCTTTTGCGGCGGAAAGCGAAGCGAATGTAAAGTTCATGCTGGTGCCGAATTCGTCTCTTATATATGAAGAAAAGCTGCCTTACGGGATAGATTCTTCACAGGACAAAACGATAGAGTATGTGAGGGAAAAACTATCTTCTAATGTGGGATTTGTCGATGTGCGCGATGCTCTGACTGCCGGAAAGGGCAGGCAGCTTTACTATAAAACAGACCATCACTGGACGACGGCGGGGGCGCAGATAGCCTTTGCGGAGTACGCAAAAGCGGCGGGGCTTGACGTATCGGGTATCCAATATGACAATTACTGCGTAAGCGGCGATTTTTGCGGTACGCAGGCGTCAAACTGCGGAGTGTACAGCAGCAGGGATGTCGTGAATATATGCGTGCCTAAGGACAGCGCGGGCAGCTACATCGTCAATTATGTGGACGAAACGCGCAAGACGGCGACGCTTTTTGACATGAGCAAGCTTGAAGAAAAAGATAAATATCTTGTTTTTATGGGAGGCAACTATTCGAGGGTCGATATAAATACCGACGCGAAAAACGGGCGCAGACTGCTCGTGATAAAGGACTCGTACGCGAACTGCTTTATTCCCATGCTTACCCCTTGCTATGAGGAAATAATAGTGGTCGATCCAAGATATTATTACGACGATATATATCAGCTGATGTCTGACGCTTCAGTGACAGATGTGCTTTTTTTGTATAACGTAAATTCCTTTGTGACCGATAATTCACTTGAGGAAGTGCTCAAAAAAGTATTGCAATCCTGATAAACATATGATATACTTTAAAAGCTGTTCCGACAGAATGCCGGATAAGCAAATTTGGTAAAATTGTTATTATGGCGAGAGGCTCCGGTTTTCGGACATGTCATAGTGGATTTTATAATAGCGAGGTGAAATTGATGAAAGAGGGAATCCATCCGGATTACTATCAGGCAAAGGTTGTCTGCAACTGCGGTAATGAATTCATAACAGGTTCGACCAAGGAGAATATCCATGTGGAAATCTGCTCCAAATGCCATCCGTTCTATACGGGACAGCAGAAGGCTATCGCTGCCCGCGGACGTATTGACAAGTTCAATAAGAAGTATGGCGTTACACAGAATAACTAATATTTGAATTGCGTGAAGTAGTCAGGGTTGAGATTTGCCGATCTCAACCCGTTTTGCGGTTAATAAGTAATTTTTTGGTAAAAAGCTTGTGATAGACAAGCCTTTCATTATATAAACACAGGAGGTATGCCGTATGAAATATTCGGGGATAGGCGGGCAGGCAGTCATAGAAGGCGTAATGATGAAAAACAAGGATAAATACGCCATAGCCGTGCGCAAGCCTGACGGCCAGATCGAGGTCAAGACGGAAAACTGCAACGCGATAAGTGGCAAGGCGGCTTTTTTCAGAGCTCCGTTTATCAGGGGCATAGTTAATTTTATAGATTCCTTGGTGTTAGGAATGTCTACGCTGACATACTCGACCTCTTTTTATGACGAGGAGGATGAGGAGGATAAAAAGACTCCTGAGGAAAAGGAGAAATCCGATAAAATCTTTAACATCATAACGGTAATAATATCGGTTATACTCGCGCTCGGTATTTTTATGGTCGGACCGTGGTGTCTGTCGGAATTTGTGCTGAGCAGGTTTATAAAATCAAAGAGCGTGCTGATTCTTATAGAGGGGCTTGTGCGCGTCGCGCTTTTTATAGGCTATGTCACGCTTATTTCCCTGATGAAGGACATTAAGCGCGTGTATATGTATCACGGAGCGGAGCATAAATGCATCAACTGCATTGAGCATGGTCTTGAGCTTAATGTGGAGAACGTCAGAAAAAGCTCAAAGGAGCACAAGCGCTGCGGCACGAGCTTTATGCTTATCGTGATGTGCATTTCGATTCTTGTGCTGATGCTTGTGCGCTTTGACTCGCGTATACTCAGAATGCTCGCGCGCATTCTGCTGATTCCGCTGATAGCGGGAATTTCGTATGAATTTCTGAGGTTTACGGGTACGCACGACAACGCGTTCGTAAACGCCCTGAGCAAGCCGGGACTTCTCTTGCAGGGACTTACCACAAGGGAGCCGGACGATGATATGATAGAGGTGGGAATCGCTTCGGTCGAGGCGGTCTTTGACTGGAGAGCATATATTGAAGAAAATTTCGGGACAAAGGTTTCCGATACGGCGCAGCCAGAAGCAAATACTGTCGGATGCGAAGCCGAAACGCTGGAGGTAAAAATCACCGATGACGAACAGGCAGATTCTTGACGAACTGAAACAAAAGCTTTCTTTTGTGGGAATAGACGAGGCTTCAAGCGACGCGTGGCTTCTTTTTAGCGGAGTTACGGGAATGAGCCGCACGGATTACCTGCTTAGCGCAAACGAAGAATGGGAAAATTCGTTCTCGGAAAAGCTGTGCGAGGCTGCCAAACGCAGATGCCGGCGCGAGCCGGTTCAGTATATTCTGGGAAAAGCATATTTTATGGGCTTTGATTTTGAGGTCGGACCTTGCGTGCTTATTCCGAGATTCGATACCGAGGTTCTGGTCGGAGAGGCGCTCGCGGCTGTCGGCGAAGATTCCGAGGTGCTGGACATGTGCACCGGCTCAGGCTGTATTGCGATAAGCGTCGCGCTTCTTTCAAGGGTCCGAAGCGTTACGGGCGCGGATATATCTGAAACCGCGCTTTTGTTTGCCGAAAGAAACCGCGAAAGGCTTGGCGCGGATAACGTGAAATTTATTAAAAGCGATATGTTCGGCAAAATTTCCGGAACTTATGATATGATATTATCAAACCCGCCTTATATTAAAAGCGCCGATATTGAAGGGCTTATGAGCGAGGTAAAGGACTGCGAGCCGAGGCTTGCCCTTGACGGACACGAAGACGGCTTGTTTTTTTACCGTATACTCGCAAAAGAAGGATTCGGGCATCTGAAGCCCGGAGGACATATAATAATGGAAACAGGCTGTGAACAGGCGGCGCAGGTTTGCGAGCTGCTTGAGCAGTATGATTATACGGATATCCGTGTCGTAAAAGACCTTGCGGGTCTTGACAGGGTGGTCTGCGGACGGAGGAAATAGAAATGTTTGAGAATTTGGACGATATTCTGATGAAATATGAGGATATAAACGCGGAGCTTTCAGCGCCGGACGTTACCTCCGATCAGAACCGTTTCAGAAGGCTGATGAAGGAGCAGAGCAGTCTTGCGCCGCTTGTTGAGACGTATACGGCGTACAAAAAAGCGAATCAGGATATAGAGGACAGCCTTGCTATGCTCGACGAGGAGAATGACGAGGAGATGCGCGAAATGCTCAAGGAGGAGCTTTCGGCGGCGAAGGAGAAATCCGCTTCGCTTGAGGAGAAAATTAAGATACTTTTGCTCCCGAAGGACCCCAACGACGATAAAAACGTTGTGGTGGAGATACGCGCCGGAGCAGGAGGAGATGAGGCGGCGCTTTTTGCGGCGGAGCTTTTCAGAATGTACACGCATTATGCCGAGACAAGACACTGGCGCATCGAGGTCGTCAATGCGGACGAAACGGGAATCGGCGGAATGAAGGAAATAGAGTTTATGGTTACGGGACAGGGGGCGTATTCAGTGCTCAAGTATGAGAGCGGGGTCCACCGCGTACAGAGGGTTCCGGAAACCGAATCGGGCGGCAGGATCCATACCTCGACGGCGTCTGTGGCGGTAATGCCGGAGGCCGAGGAGGTAGAGGTGCAGATAGACGAGAAGGATATAAGGATCGACGTAATGCGCGCTTCGGGAAACGGAGGGCAGTGCGTCAATACCACGGATTCGGCGGTGCGCCTTACGCATTATCCCACGGGTATCGTAATTTACAGCCAGACGGAGAAATCCCAGATACAGAATAAGGAAAAGGCTTTCGCGCTTTTGCGCGCCAAGCTTTACGATCTTGAGTGCCAGAAGGCGCACGACGCGGAGGCTGACGCAAGGCGCAGCCAGATAGGAACGGGAGACCGCTCCGAGAAGATACGCACCTACAATTTCCCGCAGGGGCGCGTCACAGACCACAGGATAGGCCTTACTCTCTATAAGCTCGATAAAATAATGAACGGAGACATTCAGGAAATACTTGACGCCTGCATATCTGCGGATCAGGCGGCAAAGCTTGCGAAGATGAACGGTGAGGAATAGGAGAACCGTAACAGGACGGAAAAGATATGATTCAGGAGCAAAAAAACGTACCGATTATTATTAAGGCGGAAGCAGAACTGCTTTCGTCGGTGTACAGCTTGGTTCACAGGACGATTGAGGAAGTGTACGCCAAATACTATACGTATGAAGCGGTCAGATTTTTCTCGGAGCTTCACAGCGAAGAAAATATTTTAAAAGATATTTTGGACGGAAAAGTATATGCGGTCACTCTTGAACAGGAGGTGATCGGAACAGGAACGCTTGACGGGGATCATATTAAGCGCTTGTTTGTACTGCCAAAATTTCAGGGGCAGGGAATCGGAACGCTTATTATGGATTTTTTTGAGAGTGAGATCATAAAAGGCTATGGCGCCGCATGGGTGGATTCCTCGCTTCCTGCCGGAAAATTTTACAGCGACCGGGGATATGCTGCCAAGGAATACAAGGAGTACAAGCTTGAGAATGATAAGGTGCTTGCGTATGAGATAATGTGCAGGAATAATTTCCCGATTGATCCGGATGAATACAACGCGCCGTCTCAGCTGGTAAAACGTGAAGTGGAATTGCAGGGGATTGATTTTGATGAAATGAGAGAGAAATTCCCTAAAAGAGTATATCTGCTTGCGGATAGTTTGTATGATACAATGCTGGCAAAAAATATCGGAACTCTTATCTGGCATGTCGGCGGTGACGTATATGTTATGGATCATGACAATAAGGTCGGATTTGTAAAAGGAGAAATGTGTTCGCCGGGAATTGCAACTCAGGCTGAGGATTTGATCGCAGCAGGAGCTAAGGAACTGATCCATGTCGGATTTGCCGGAGGGCGTGCCGGAACGCGGATCGGCGACGTAGTGATTACCGACGGAGCGTTTAACGATACGGCGGTTGCGGGATTGTACGGTTATAACGGCGAAATCGTTGAATCGTCAAAGACGCTTACGGATTCCTTCTGCAAGGAAATGGAAGCAAAAGGAATTGCTTATCATAGAGGCTGTCACTGGACTACTGACGCCGGATATGTTGAGACAAACTGGCGTATCAAATATTTTGAAGACAAAGGCGCTCTTTGCGTTGAAATGGAAGGAGCGGGGCTGTTTGCGGCAGCCGCCTTCCGTTCATGTCATGCGGCCGGAATATATATAATATCGGATTCCGGCGTGGGCGACGACTGGGAGCTTGGATGGGGCGAGAAAGCTTTGGAAACAAGCGTCAGCAAAGTGATCGATGCGATTGCGGATATATGAGAAAAAGCCGATTTTCCAATAAACGGAAAGCCGGCTTTTTAACCGCTATGTCCATGCTTTTGTTACGCGTTTTCTTTTTATAAAAGAAATTATTCCAATCAGCGAAACGGATATAAGCGCGCCCGCGGAATCTATGAGCACGTCGCGAAAAGACGCTTCACGTCCCGCTGTAAAGCTCTGATGAAATTCATCGCTTACGGCGTAAAGCATGCAGACGGTCCATGAAATAAAAACGCAGAGAAACAGCCTTCCGGTTTTTCGCGAAAGCTCCGAAGCCGAAAGCGCAGCGAAAAGTCCGAGAAGGAAATAAATGCTTATGTGGGCGATCTTGCGCATATATTTCAGCACGAAGTCAAGAGCCTCATCAGGCATTACCGGAGATAATACGCGCCTTAGAAAATTCGATACAAATCCGCTTGCCGCGCTCGACTGCTCGCCGTTTTGCGCCGAAAAAACAAAGATCACCGCCATTACTGTTACGGACAGAGTAAGAAATACCGCGAATCTTACCGCCGAAAAAGAACGGTTATTTGGTTTCATCTTCGCCGTCGTTTCCGTTTACGGATTCGTCAAAAGGATCGTCCTTTCCCTCTGCGTAAGTGTCGGGTACCGGATCTTCTTTCTTATGTCCGATGCGGTAGAACATAATTATCACATATATGAGTATCGGTATTATAAATGTGCCGAGAAGCGATATTTTGAGCAGAGTCTGCGCAAATTCGCTTCCTATCAGCGACAGGACGAGCGCAGAAACATACAGACCTACCAGAAGGGCTATCGCAATTATTGCCAGAACCTGTCTGGCGGTAATCTTTTTTTTCATTTCAAACCTCCGAAAATATCCTATAAACTAAAGTATATCAGTAAATTTGGGCTATGAACAGATATAAAATTAATTTTTTCAAATGTTGACGAAAGCCGCCCGAATGGTATATACTTTTTAAAGTCTTTGAAAAATACCATGTGAGGAGTATGTTTTATGTCTTTATTGGAACAGTGGAGAACGATGGCCTATGAGCAGCAGACCGACGCGAGGACGCAGGAGATGTTCTGGGCGAATTATTTCAACTATGAAAAGGGAATTTACGAGCAGATTCTGAAAACGCCCGACGAACCCGTGAAGGGAACGGTGAAGGAACTTGCCCAGAAATATAATGTTGAGCTTATGCTTATGGTAGGCTTCCTTGACGGTATCAACGACAGCCTCAAAACTCCTAATCCCATAGAAACGATGGAGGAGGATACTGAGGTCTCGCTTGATTACGATACGGAGCTTCTTTATAAAAATATGGTGGGAGCTAGGGCGGACTGGCTCTACGAGCTGCCCGAATGGGACGCGCTTATAGACGCGGAAAGGCGTAAGGAGCTTTATAAGGAGCAGAAGCTTTCGACCACAGTTGTAAAGGGCAAAAAAATAGGGCGCAACGATCCATGTCCATGCGGCAGCGGCAAGAAGTACAAGCAGTGCTGCGGAAGGTAGAGATATGAACAATAAGGATAACCGCGGCGCTTTTATCGCGTTTGAGGGAATCGACGGCAGCGGCAAAAGTACGCAGTCGGCGCTTCTGATACAGAAACTGAGGCAGGAGGGGATTCCCTGTTATGCCACTATGGAGCCGACCGACGCGCCGATAGGCTCTCTTATACGTCAGGTAATGACGGGCAGGATAAAGACGGACAACAAAGCGGTCGCCGCTTTATTTGCCGCCGACAGGCTTGACCATCTGCTCAACGAAGTTGACGGAATAGTTTCCAAGATAGAAAGCGGCGTTACGGTAGTGACGGACAGGTATTATTTTTCCTCGTACGCTTACAACAGCGTCCATATGCCGATGGAGTGGGTAATAAAGGCGAACGAACAAAGCAGCGCCATTTTAAGACCATCGCTTACCGTCTACATCGACATAGATCCTGACACTGCTTTGGACAGGATAGCGAAGAATCGGTTCCGTCAGGAGCTTTTTGAGAAAAAGTCCATGCTTGTAAAGGTCCGCGATAATTATATGAAGGCTTTTAAGCTTCTTGAAAAAGAGGAGAAGGTCGTTATCGTTGACGGGAACCGTCCGCAGGAAGAGATAGCGGAGGCGGTATGGAACGCGGCGAGAGAATATTTTTAGTTAAAACTACATTAATAAAAGTAATTGTTTGAATGAAATGAGCATTGATGTGGGGAAAAAAATGACCAAAGTAGAGAAGAGCATTCTTGAGGAATCAGAAAAAATCAGTGAAGCTAGAAAAGCAATTAAAGCTCGAAAAAGGATAATTGATAATTCTGATATTATACCTGAAGAGTTAGATTATAAAGACTGGAAGGATAATAAGTTTGAATTTCCTAATAACACAATTAGAATTGGTACAGTCTTTAGCGGGATAGGAGCGATTGAACACGCATTTCAAAGATTAAAATTACGGCATAAGATTATTTTCGCTGGAGATATAGATACTAATTGCAAAAAAAGTTATTTTGCCAATTATAAAATTAGTGAAGAAAATTGGTTTACTGATATTCGTGATTTTGATGCTTCCAAATATAAAGGAAAAGTAGATTTTATAGTTGGGGGAGCGCCTTGTCAGGCGTTTTCTATGGTTGGTAAAAGGCTAGGCTTTGATGATGCACGCGGCACTTTGTTTTATGAATTTGCTAGAATTGTCAAAGAAACAGCTCCTAAAGTATTCCTTTTTGAAAATGTAAAAGGTCTGCTCAATCATGACGGAGGTCGTACATGGCGAGTAATCCATGATATTTTTGACGAACTGGGATATGATGTTCATTTTCGGGTGTTAAATAGTAGAGATTATGGAATTCCGCAAAACCGTGAACGCATCTTTTGTCTTGGCTTTAAAAATAAAACTGAGTTTCGTTTTCCAGCTCCTATTGAATTGGAGTATATTATGTATGATTTTTTGGAGGATTATGTTGATACTAAGTATTTCCTTCGAGAAAAAGGTATTAAATTTGTTACAAGCCAAAAGAACAGAGAAAAAAGTTATACACAAGTAAACGGAGATATTGCGCTTTGTCAAAAGCGTAATCAACAATTTAATTGGCATGGCGATTTTGTGTATCATCCAGTGGCTGAAGGAGAAGACTTTGAAGAATCATTTGATGAATTTATTTTTGATGTAAAGGATGTTGATGAAAAATATTACCTTTCTGAAAAAGTTGCTAGATATGTTTTGGCAGGTGGTACTAAGAATTTTAGGACATCAGTTGAAACGGATCTTGACGTGGCAAGGCCGCTTTTGCAAACAATGCACAAAATGCATAGAGCCGGTGTAGATAATTATGTTACACATAAAGGAAGAATCCGAAAACTAACTCCACGTGAGTGTCTACGACTTATGGGTTTTAAGGATTCCTTTAAAATAGTGGTATCGGATACGTCAATGTATCAACAATCAGGTAATAGTATTGTTGTTGATGTACTTATTGCGATACTAAAACAAATGGATATTACAAGGTATGGTACAAAAGATGAAAATTAATGGTGAAGTTTTGCATACAATATCAGTGTTCCCAAATATGATGACTGTTCCTGATTGCGTGGTTACTGGAAGTAATAAGCTTGGGCATGGGCATGGTGAAGCAAAATTTTACATATCATCAAAAGAGGATATGTACAGTTTCTATGGTGGCGAAAAATTTACGGCCAAATGTTTCATGCTTAAATCAGATTTGTTAGCATATATGAAGGCTATAAAAAACGAGTATCAAGATCCTTCACAGGAGTATGCCAAGAAGAGTGAATTGCCTCGCTTGTGGACTGAACGTATGTTAATAATAGAGGGGCTTGATGATGTGATATTTTTTAATATTCATGATCAATATCAGATTAAGGGAACTCGAGGATATATTAATTCTAATGATTTTGGATATCAAATTATTAGAAAATTAGCTCTCCCACTTGTGAGCTATATTTACGTCGAGAAGGTGGGTTCTGAAAAGGAGCCATTGTATTATTGGAAACTATTTGTGGATTTTGAAACTATTTGGGAAAAGCAGAATGGTCCTCTTGTCTTTAATTATGGAAAATCAAGAACTACGAAGCTGTTTCAGGAAAATCATAGTAAGAAAAAAGACAAAGAAGAACAAGAAATCCGTCAAGCAAGAAATGGGCAGGGCAAATATCGTGAACAGTTATTGGAACAATGCAGATATTGTCCCTTTACCATGATTGCAGACGAACGCTTGTTAATTGCAAGCCATATTAAACCTTGGATAGCTTCTACTTCGGAAGAAAAGATTGATCCTTATAATGGATATATGCTTTCACCGCTGTTTGATAAATTGTTTGATCGCGGTTTTATAACATTTACCGAGAATAGGCATATAATATTATCCGATTTCATTTCTCCTTTTACATGGAAACAAATCGGTCTGAAAAAAGATATGTTTATTAAAACGCTTCCTATGGATGAGAAACGTATGGGATATTTGAAATTTCATCATGAGTCCATTTTTAAAGGAACATTGGAATGATATTTGTTTGTTTCTGTATCAGGATATTAATTTATGAAATTATCTCTAACTTGTTAAAAATTTAGAAGTAGAGATTTTCTAAAAAATGCTTAATTTTATATAGTATTGAAAAGCTCCGGATCCATAAATATCATAGTCAGCTCGCAGATATCGCCGTCTTTGTCGATTCCCCAGTAATCCGAATAGAAGCCGTCGCCTAGCCCGGACGCGAACATGGCGATCTGCGTGCCGTCGAGCGGGTTGCTCCACATAAGAAAATCACCGCCCTCCCTTTGGTATGAGGGCTCTTTTTTATAGCTGTCGGCAAAAAGAGCGGCAAAATAGTCGTCATATATGTTGCCGTTTTTGTGCTCGGCGTACCAGCCTTCAAGGAAGCGCCAGTAGCTTTGGGCAGCCTGCAGGTCGCAGAAGCAAGCCATTCCGCATTCCACCGGGAATCCGGCAAACGAGCGCTTCCACTCGCCGTCCTTTTGCGCAAGGCTTTCGGCCAGCTCGTATTTTACGGCTCTGCTGTCCTTTATCCTGAGCCTTGCGCCGACTATGCGCAGTCCCGCCATTTCCGATTCCGATACGGAGATCTGTACGGGATAGCTTCCGGGAGCGATCGTTTTGCCTTTTATGGTTACGCTTTTGGGGTCCTGCAAATAGCAAAGAGGGTCAGCCGTGACGATCGTTCCGCTGCCGAATTCGCAGCTTCCAAGCGTGTATTGGCGCATACCGTCCAGAGGACTGAAAATCTTATTTGCAAAATCCGCGTCCAGAGTTACCTCGCTGATGAACTTGAGATTTTTCCTGAAAGCCTCCGAAAGAGGGTCGCATTGCTCCTCTTTGACGGCTTCCTCGTCAAGGCGGCGTTTTTCTTCGGATTTTGTCTGCCAGTGCGCGGCGGCTTTTTTGTCCTTTTTAACTCCGATGCCCCGCGCATACATTTCCGAAACCTGCTGCATGGCGTCGGGATTGCCGCCCTCGGCGGCTCTAAGAAAATATTCAAAGCCTTTTTTCTCGTCCTTTTTGACGCCGTAACCGTTGCAGAAGGACATTCCGAGGTTGCCGAGCGCGATCGTGCTGCCGAGCGCGGCGGCGCGCTCATAGTATGCGAGCCCTTTTGTATAGTCAGGTTCCATATATTGACCGGAGCAGTATATGTAGCCTAAATCGAGAAGCGCGTTTTCCATACCGCCGTCAACCGCTTTTTCATAGCAGTCAATCGCTTTTTGAAGGTCTGGCTTGATGCCGTTTTCTTCTAAGCCGTCAAGATAAATATCACCGAGATATTTTAAGGCAGGAAGGCTGCCGTTTTGCGCGTCCTGCAATAATCTTTCAAAATCCAGCATAAAGATCCTCCTTTTATCCTTTGTATAAATTTTATAATAATTTCAGGGCGTTTGCAATCGATTCGCGGACATTATTTTTGTAAGAAAAAATAAAAATTTATATTGACTTTTTATACCGCGCGTTATATTATAAAAGAAATCAATATTATACAATGTATAATATTATATCGGATGTCCAAGACACCGTAAATTTGAAAGGAGGAGCTTTATGGTTTTTCAGCTTGGTTCCGCGCTGTTGGACGCATGCGTGTTGGCGGTGCTTGACCGTGGAGATACTTACGGATATGTGCTGACGCAGAACATCAAGGAAATCGTTGAGATTTCTGAGTCTACGCTGTACCCTGTGCTCAGGCGGCTGCAAAAGGATAACAGCCTTACCACCTACGACATGGCGTATCAGGGAAGAAACAGGCGGTATTACGCGATAACGCCGCAGGGAAAGGCGAGACTGAATTATTATCTGGGAGAGTGGAACGATTACAAATATAAGTTAGACAAAATTCTTTACGGAGGGAATGAAAATGAATAAGTATAATTATCTGAACGCGTTGAGCAATATTATTCAGAATGAACTGCCTGCGGATGAATACAACAATGTGATGCAGTATTACAGCGAATATTTTGCGGACGCAGGGGTGGAGAAGGAGCAGGATGTTATGGCGGCCCTCGGAACGCCTGAGGAGCTTGCCGTAAGCATAATTGCGGAACAGCGCGGAAAACAGCCTGAGGAGGTCGTTGTGAAGACCAAGAGGAAAGGACTTCCGTTGGGCTGGATAATCGCAATAGCGATAGTCGGCTCGCCTATATGGCTCGCGCTTTTATGTGTGGTAATCGCATTGGCGGCATGCGTTTGCTTTGGTGGTGTCATTTGCGGCGTTCGCGGTAAGCTTTGTGATCGGCGGCGTCGTACTTATCGTGGGCGGCATCGGAAGGCTCTTTTTATCACCCGCTGAGGGAATGGTAGTGCTTGGCACCGGATTTCTTATGGAGGCAATCGGAATAGCGCTTACAATGTTAAGCATATTCCTTATAAAGCTTGCAGTGAACGGAATTAAGTCGTCAAGGGCAAAGAAAAGGACAAGGAGGGTAAGATAATGAAGAAAATATTTATAATTCTTGGCGTAGTAGCAGGAGCGTTTGCTGTTATCGGAGGTACACTGCTAGGCATCGGTTTTGTGATGGGCGCAAGAAATGACATACAGCTTTTCAACGGAGCCCTTGGTTTCAGCTTCGGCAGGGGAGAGCTTGTAAAACAGGAGTACAGAGAGATAGAGGCGTTTGATTCTCTTTACGTTGATATGAATCTCGGAAGAGTGGAGATCGTCGCCGGAGAAGAGTACGCTATTGAGTATCAGCTTTATTCGGATAACATAAAGTGCGACGTTGACAAAGGAGTGCTTACATTTAAGGAGCAGGGAAAAAAGAACCATATAATATGCTTTGATTTCGGGTGGTTCGGACATCATAAGGACAGCTATATCAAGATCTATGTTCCAGAAAAGAAGCTTGACAGCGCGGAAAGATACGCTGATATGGGAAAGGTGGATATAAGCGGAATTTCATGTGAAAGCCTTACGCTTGACTGCGATATGGGAGCCGTCAGCTGCAATGATATAAGTGTCGGCAGGCTGTATATCGACGCGGATATGGGAGGCGTGGAATTTGACGGAACGGTTACCGATAAAATAGACGCGGACGTTAACATGGGAAGCGTTTATATCAAAGGCTGGCTTGACTGCGACCTAGAGATAGACGCGGATATGGGCAGCGTGGACATAGTGACGTATTACAGCGCCTCGTCTTATCGGTATGATTTTGAAGTCGGAATGGGCGGAAAAGAGGTTCACGACAACGGAGGAACTGACAGCGAAAAGCTGCATAACATGAATATTGACTGCGATATGGGAGATATAAACGTAACGCATAAAAAAGCGGAATAGTAACAGACTCATGAGTGGGGGAATTAAAAGGCAGGGCGTAAATGCGCTGCCTTTTTTTTGATTTAAGATATTATGCTTTTTAATTTAAAAAAATAAAAAATACTACATTTAGTGTGATTTTCCTCTTGCATATACTATATATTGATGTTATACTGACAACGGACTGCGAAAGAGATTTCTGAAAACAGCTTATTAATACATTTGGAGGAGTATAGGATATGCCTGAGATAAAAGAGTGGGAAGGGTTTAAAGGAAAAATATGGAAGGAAGAGATCAATACAAGAGATTTCATCCAAAATAATTATACGCCGTACGACGGGGACGAGAGCTTTCTTTCCGGACCGACGGAGGCTACGGATAAGCTTTGGGGCAGCTTACAGGAGCTTCAGAGGGAGGAACGCGCGAAAGGCGGAGTGCTTGATATGGACACCGGCATTGTTTCGTCGCTCACGTCTCACGGACCCGGATATATAAGCGAGGAGCTTAAAGGTCTGGAAAAGGTCGTCGGCTTGCAGACGGACAAGCCGTTAAAAAGAGCGTTTATGCCTTACGGCGGCATAAAAATGGCGGAGGAATCCTGCGAGATGTACGGGTATACTCCCGATTCAGAGCTTCATAAAATATTTAACGTATATCATAAAACGCACAATCAGGCTGTTTTTGACGCTTACACTCCTGAGATGAGAAGGGCGCGCAAGAATAAGATAATGACGGGACTGCCGGACACCTACGGCAGGGGCAGGATAGTCGGCGATTACAGGAGAGTGGCGCTTTACGGCGTTGATTTTCTCATAGAACAGAAGAAAAAAGATTTAGACGAGTGCGGCAACGGCACGATGAGCGAGAAAGTCATAAGACTGCGCGAGGAGATTGCCGAGCAGATAAAGGCGCTCAAGGGAATGAAGGAGATGGCGGCGCTTTACGGCTTTGATATTTCCGCTCCGGCGGCAAATGCGCGCGAGGCTGTCCAGTGGCTTTACTTCGGCTATCTTGCCGCCATAAAAACACAGAACGGAGCGGCGATGAGCGTCGGACGCGTATCGACCTTCCTTGATATTTATATCAAAAGAGATATGGACGCCGGAATTCTTACCGAGGCTGAGGCGCAGGAGCTTATAGACCATCTGACGATGAAATGCAGAATGGTAAAATTCGCGAGGATAAAATCCTACAACGAGCTTTTTTCGGGCGATCCCGTATGGGCTACGCTTGAGGTGGCGGGACTCGGACAGGACGGGCGCTCGATGGTTACCAAGACGGACTACCGTTTCCTTCACACGCTTGAAAATATGGGGCCCTCGCCGGAGCCTAACCTCACCGTGCTTTACTCGAAGAGGCTGCCGGAGAATTTCCGCAGATACGCAGCATATATATCGATAGAGACAAGCTCGATCCAGTATGAAAACGACGACGTTATGCGTCCGGTATGGGGGGACGACTACTCTATCTGCTGCTGTGTGTCGGCGACGCAGACGGGCAAGGAGATGCAGTTTTTCGGAGCGAGGGCGAACCTCGCGAAGTGCCTTAATTATGCGGTGAACGGCGGAGTGGATATGAAGAGCGGGGATCAGGTAGGTCCGCAGTACGCTCCCATAACCTCGGAATATCTTGATTACGGCGAGGTAATGGACAAGTACGACAAGATGATGGACTGGCTCGCCGGACTATATGTGAACACGCTGAATCTCATTCATTATATGCATGACAAATATTATTACGAGGCTGCGGAAATGGCGCTTATCGACACCAACGTAAGGCGTACCTTCGCGACCGGAATAGCCGGCTTTTCCCATGTAGTAGATTCGCTGAGCGCGATAAAATACGCGAGGGTAAAGACTGTGCGCAACGAGGCTGGACTTGTAGTCGATTATGAGGTCGAGGGAGATTTTCCCCGTTACGGCAACGACGACGACCGCGCGGACGAGATCGCGGTATGGCTTCTCAAGACCTTTATGGGCAAGCTGGAGAAATTTGAAACCTACCGTGACTCTGAGCCTACGACCTCGATACTTACGATCACCTCTAACGTGGTCTACGGCAAGGCGACGGGCGCGCTTCCCGACGGGCGCAAGGCGGGCGAGCCTTTTGCACCGGGCGCGAATCCGAGCTACAACGCGGAGAAGAACGGGCTGCTTGCTTCGCTTAATTCGGTTGCAAAGCTTCCTTATGAATATGCGCTCGACGGTATCTCCAACACGCAGACGATACACCCTGACGCTCTCGGACATGACGAGGCGGAGCGCATCAGCAACCTTGTAAGGGTAATGGATGGCTATTTTGAACAGGGAGCTCATCATCTCAATGTGAATGTGTTCGGCACCGAGAGGCTTATAGACGCGATGGAGCATCCTGAGAAGGAGGAATACGCCAACTTTACTATCCGTGTTTCGGGCTATGCGGTAAAATTCATCGACCTGACAAAAGAACAGCAGATGGACGTTATAGCGAGGACCTGTCACGGAAATCTTTAAAAAATAACTGCGCATAAAAAACGTGCCCGCGGACTTTGGTAAGATAGCCGCGGGCACTAAGCATTAACGGAGGGCAAAATGGGATTTGTGCATTCGATAGAAACCTTCGGCTCTGTGGACGGGCCAGGCATACGTTTTGTGATTTTCCTGACAGGCTGCAATATGCGCTGTCAGTTCTGCCATAATCCTGACACATGGGCGGTCGGGAGCGGAACGGAATACACGGCGCGGGAGCTTATCGACAAGGCTCTGCGCTACCGAAGCTATTGGGGAGACGAGGGGGGAATAACCGTCAGCGGGGGCGAGCCGCTGCTTCAGATAGACTTTGTGACGGAGCTTTTTCGCATAGCTAAAGAAAACGGAATAGGGACGACCTGCCTTGACACCTCGGCGCAGCCGTTTACAAGGGAGGAACACTTTATCGGGAAATTTGATGCTTTGCTTGAATATACCGATTTGGTGATGTTAGATATAAAGCATATAGACGACGAGGCGCACAGGCTCCTGACCGGTCACGGCAACGCGAATATTCTCGACTGCGCGCGCCATATGGATTCCGTCGGACAGAAAATGTGGATAAGGCATGTGCTTGTGAGCGGCGGCGAGGCGGCGAGCGACAGCGATATATTCCTTGAGAGGCTTGCGGAATTTATAGGAACGCTTTCAAACGTGGAGAAGGTCGAGGTGCTGCCGTACCATACCTTCGGCATTCACAAATGGGAAAAGCTGGGGATCCCTTATAAGCTTGAGGGCGTAGAGCCGCCCGCTAAGGAGCGCGTGGATAACGCGAAAAGGATACTTGGCGCGGTCTGATAACTCCGTTAAATATTGTTTTTGACTCCGGAAAATGATATAATTATCTATCATAATTTCATTTAAGGCAGGACGGATAATGTTTAATAATTACGCGATGTACAACTATGAAATAATAGAAAGCGCCGGACAGGTGGCGTCGGGAGAACTTGAGCTTTCGCTGTCCGACTTGGATTTCCTTCTGAGAAGGACGGTGGACCTTTCGCTCAAAGAAAAGCTGGAGGGCGAGCTTGTTTTCGGAGTTTTTGGCAAGCTTCTGGAGGCGGTTGACTGCGATGACGATGATGAAGTGGAGTATGTTTTTGACGCGGTGGTCAGGGTTTTGAACAGTAAGACGGACGATTCGTTAATGGCGCTTGATATTCTTGCCGAAAGCAATATCAGTTTTACGGAGAAAAGATATTACGGCGGAGAGAGGACTGTTTTAAGGGACTGGCTCTTGGAGCGCGCTTTTGGCGCGGGGCTTTTAGAGAGAATGAGTAAGCTTGGCGTAGATTTAAACGGGGCTTTGATTGACGGGAAAACGCCCGCGTATATTCTTGCGGACAGGGAGTTTACAAAGAAAAGCGCGTTGGCGGACAGCGATATTGAGGAAGAACTGGCGAAAGCGGTATCTTTGTTTAGCGTAAGCTCCATGGAGGAGCTGACGGCGGCTGGAACCTCTGCGGCTCATCTTGCCGTTAAGAACGGTCATTATAAAATGCTTGAAGCTATGATAAAGGCGGGAATAAACATGAACCTTACTGAAGACAGCCCCTGTATCGCGGGCACGACGCTTTTGCATACGGCGTGCAGTTATGGCAGTATTGAATCGTTAAACCTTCTTATCGAAGCGGGAGCGGACGATACCCTGCTTGATGAGAATGAGGAAACCCCGGCACACAAAGTTGCTTGTTGTAATTATATTTCCAACTCTAAGGCTCTGACAATTGAGAAGCGCATAGGGCTTTTAAGGGCGCTGAAAAACGCGGACTGCGGGGGAAAGGACGGCAGAACTCCTTTGATGGCGGCGCTTGACTGCGGCGACTACGCTATACGCAATCAGCTTGCTCCTGTTTTTATAGAAAAGGGCGCGGACGTAAATCGTGCCGATAATTCAGGATATACGCCGCTTATGCTCGGACCGGACATTGGCGTGATAAAGGAGCTTGTGAAGGCGGGAGCGGATGTGAATGCGCGAAATAAATACGGCGACTCGCCCCTTCATTTCGCGCTTGAGAGAGGCGACAGTCAGACGGCGGCGTATCTTATTAAAAAAGGCGCCGATTTTGGTGTTGCTGACGATAACGGCGTAACGCCGATGCAGCTTGCCGTGGAAAAAGGTCTTGAAGAGCTGCTGCCGCTTATGGGGCTGTGAATAGGTGGTTCCCCGAACTATCAATAACCGGTAAAGGAGAAAAACAATGGTATATGATTATGAGGAATGCAGGAGGAACAGACCTAAGGTGCTTGCGGGCGAGCTGGACTTGCCTGTGCAGGAGCTTTGGGCTATTCTTTATGACGCGCTAAGCTCGATAATGTATGTTGAAGAGGACGAAGAAGATACATATGTGAAGCTCAAGGAGGAAGCGGTCGGAGTTTTCGGGATAATGGTGCGGAAAATGGATCTGGACGATGACGAGGACGCGGATACGTTTTTTGAAGCCCTTGAGGAGATAATGGGGAAGCAGATCTCCGCTGATAAGATCTTAGGAGCCTTGAAGGAGGCGGGCATAAGCTTTACGGAGCTTGTGTATTATCGCGGAGAGCCTGTAAATATAAGAGATTTTCTTTTGCAGGAATGCTTCATACCGGACCTGCCGATGGAAATGGCGCGGATAGGCGCGGATATGAACAAGCCGCTCTTTAAAGGCAGAACTCCGGCGTACATTTTGGCGCAAAGCTTTTCTGCGTCAAGAAATGAAGCGCCGGACGAAAATGAGGAGGCTCTTGCAAAAGCAGCAGAGCAGTATTTCAGCGCGGAATCCATGGAGACCTTGAATTCGTACGGCGTATCGGCAGCGCATGAGGCGGCAGGCAGAAATCACCTTCTCATGCTTGAGGCGATGCTTAAAAAGGGAGTGGACGTCAATACGAGGGACGAGCAGGGAAATACGCTGCTGCACACGGCCTGTGAGGGTGGTTATCCCGGAATCGTTAAGCTGTTGATTGAAGCGGGGGCGGACGATACGATTATGAATATGAAGGAGGAAACTCCGGCGCACGTCGCTGTTTTAGCGGTAAAAAGGACATATTCGGTAAGCTCCGACGATGCCGCAAAGACTCTTAGGGAACTTAAAAATATAGATATTCCCGGAAAAGACGGAAGAACGCCGCTGATGCTTGCACAGGAATATGAACTTCGCGCTTCGGACGTGCTTACGCCCGTTCTTATCGAAATGGGAGCCGACGTAAACCGCGCTGACAACGACGGAAATACGGCGCTTCATCTGCATACTGAATGGTCGTGCGACAAGGACGTTATAAAGGCGATGATAAAGGCGGGATACGACCTCAACGCGAGAAATTCTGACGGGAATACGGCGCTTCATTTCGCACTCGAAAACGGAGCAAGCGAGGCGGCTGTATATATGATAAAGAAAGGCGCCGACTACAATATCGCCAATGAAGATAATGTTACGCCTATGCAGATCGCGGTAGAGGAAGGACTTGACGACGTGCTGCCGTTTATGGGGCTTTAGATTTTTTTCATCCCTCGAACCGGAAAATATCGGGGACGGAATTGCCGCCGAAGGTCAGTACCGCCATTCTATACATCGCTTTCGCGTGAATGCGGTCGTGCCAGACAAATCTGCGCAGGACCTTGGGCAGCGACCATTCCTCGTCATAGCTGCCCGAAAACACTCCGAGGGAGAGAAAGTCGTGGATCTTTTCGAGAAGGGCAAAGCCCTGCTTACGGCAGTCAAGAATGCTGCCGGAATTGTCGGCGCTTATCCCTATCTCGCCCCAGTAGTAGCTGTTGACGTTTTTGGTGTGCTGGTACATTTCCTCGGCGGTCCGGGGGACGTCGCCGTAGAAGGTGCTTCTTTTGGGCAGGACGCTTTTGTTTTTGTCCGGCACGCTTTCGTAGAGTTGCAGGAAATCGGCTGCCGATTTAAGCGCCAGAGCTTTCAGGGCATCGTACTCATCGCGCGTCAGCGGCTTTTTTTCGCTTTCAAAAATAACGTCGCTGTCCGCGTCGCGTATGTCAAGTCCGGAGGCTTTCTCCTGAACGATCTCAATTTCATTTTCTTCTGTGTCGAAAATATCGCCGTCCCTCCAACGCATAAAAGAGATTATTTCGGAGGGCATTTTCTTAAGCGCCTCTTCCTTTGAGCGACCCCGCGTAAAGGCTCCCGCCGCGGTTTCGGAGTAAAGCAGAGTGTCGTTTCCGTTATGTTCCCATACGCATTTTATTTTCATTTATAAATTCCTTTCGCGTCAGTTTCTTCCTTAAATTATATCAGTCCGTTTGTCCAGACGGCAATAAAATTTTATTTAAATCCCCGATTTAAAAATATTTTCATTTATATGTTGACAAATTAAATACGGAGTGCTATTTTAAGTATAGCCGAGGTGTTAGCACTCTATCAAGTTGAGTGCTAACAAAATGAGACGGAGGCGAATATAATGGAAATGGATGAGAGAAAAATCAAGATACTAAAGGCGGTGATACGCAATTATCTGGAAACCGGAGAACCGGTTGGCTCCCGTACCGTTTCCAAGTATACCGACCTGAATCTCAGTTCGGCGACGATCCGCAACGAAATGGCGGACCTTGAGGAAATGGGGTATATTCTCCAGCCGCATACCTCCGCGGGGCGTATTCCTTCGGACGCGGGTTACCGTTTCTATGTGGATAACATGATGCAGGAGCAGAAGGACGCGCTGGACCGGCGTGAAGAGGAGCTTAACGCAAAGGAAAGTCTTCTTCTTGAGAAGGTCGACAGGGTCGAGGATCTGCTTCAGAATGTGGCGAAAACTCTTGCGGCGAACACGAATTACGCGACAATGGTCGCGGCTCCGCACAAGAGCGGACGCAGGATAAAGTTTATCCAGATATCGCAGCTTGAGAGAGGCAAGATACTTGCCGTGCTTGTTCTTGAGGGAAATACGATAAAGAACACGATTCTTCAGAACGTGATGGAGCTTGACACGGAGATGTGTCTCAAGCTGAACGTAATGCTCAACAGCGCGGTCGGCGGACTTACCTTAGAGGAGATAAATCTTTCGATAATATCGGGACTTACCGCTCAGGCGGGAGAGTACGGGATGCTGATAAGGGATATTCTCGACGCTATCGCGGCGGCTGCCGACAGCGAGAATGACTTTCAGATATATACAAGCGGGGCGACCAATATCTTTAAATACCCCGAGCTTAGCGACAATTCAAAGGCCAGCGAGTTGATTTACACATTGGAGGAGAAGCGGCTGCTTGCGAATCTTGTGAACGATTCGACGGATAAGGACGGCGGCATCAGGGTCTATATCGGCGAGGAAACGCCGGTTGACAGCATGAAGGACTGCAGCGTGGTAACGGCGACATACGAGCTGTCCGACGGAGCTAAGGGAACGATCGGAATAATCGGTCCCAAGAGGATGGATTACGAAAAGGTCGTTGAAACGATCAAAAGCATCAAGTCTCAGTTAGACGATGCGTTTAAGAAGGGCGGCGAATAATTTGTCAGGCGAAGAGAAAAATATTAATTCAGAAGAAGAGCTGGAACAGGAAAAAGAAACAGACGAGGCGCAGGAGGAGGTTTCCGAAGAGGAAGCCGCTAAGGCTGAGGAAGCGGAAAAAGAAACGGATTCCGACGACAAAAAAGGTTTTTTCAAGAAGAAAGACAAGAAGGATAAGAAGGACCTCCAGATAGAAGAGCTTACCGATAAATACAGAAGGACGATGGCGGAATTCGATAATTTCAGAAAGCGCACCGAAAAGGAAAAGGCGGCGATGTATGAAATCGGAGCGAGGGGCATCATTGATAAGCTCCTTCCCGTAGTCGATAATTTCGAGAGAGGTCTTGCGGCTATTCCGGAGGAGGATAAGGCTTCGGCGGTGGCTGAGGGAATGGATAAGATATACCGCCAGCTCACCAAAATGCTTGAGGATGCCGGAGTAAAGGAAATCGAAGCTGAGGGCGTGGAGTTTGACCCCAGTTTCCACAACGCGGTAATGCATATCGAGGATGAAAGTCTCGGCGAAAACGTTGTTGCGGAGGTGCTGCAAAAGGGTTATACCTACCGGGATACGGTAGTACGTCACAGTATGGTGAAGGTAGCAAATTAACAATTTGATCTTATATTCTAAATAAAGTGAGAATAAGAAAGGGAGAAAAATCATGGGAAAGATTATAGGAATTGATTTAGGAACGACTAACAGCTGCGTTGCAGTTATGGAGGGCGGCAAGCCCGTAGTTATCGCCAATACCGAGGGCGTGAGAACTACTCCTTCGGTCGTAGCGTTTACCAAGACGGGCGAAAGACTTGTGGGAGAGCCTGCAAAACGTCAGGCGGTTACTAACGCCGATAAGACTATCTCTTCCATAAAGAGACATATGGGCTCCGATTACAGAGTAAATATCGACGACAAGAAATATACGCCTCAGGAGATCTCGGCAATGATACTCCAGAAGCTTAAAGCTGACGCCGAAAGCTATCTCGGAGAAACAGTTACGGAAGCGGTCATCACGGTTCCCGCTTATTTCAACGATGCACAGCGTCAGGCTACAAAGGACGCCGGAAAGATCGCGGGACTTGACGTAAAGCGTATCATCAACGAGCCTACGGCTGCGGCGCTTGCTTACGGTCTTGACAATGAGAGCGAGCAGAAGGTCATGGTATACGACCTCGGAGGCGGTACGTTCGACGTTTCAATTATCGAAATCGGAGACGGCGTAATCGAGGTGCTTTCCACCAACGGAGATACGCGTCTCGGAGGCGACGATTTTGACCAGAAGATCATCAACTGGATGATAGACGAATTTAAGAAGGCTGAGGGAGTGGACCTTTCCAACGACAAGATGGCGCTCCAGAGACTTAAAGAGGCGGCGGAGAAGGCGAAGAAAGAGCTTTCATCAGCTACCACGACAAATATAAACCTTCCTTTTATCACCGCGACTGCTGACGGCCCGAAGCATTTTGACATGAATCTTACAAGAGCTAAGTTTGAAGAGCTTGTGAGCGACCTTGTCGAGAGAACGGCAATTCCCGTTCAGAACGCTATGAAGGATGCGGGACTTAATTACTCGGAGATCTCCAAGGTGCTTTTGGTAGGCGGTTCGACCCGTGTTCCTTGCGTACAGGAAAAGGTTAAACAGCTTACAGGCAAGGATCCCAACCGTTCGCTTAATCCTGACGAGTGCGTTGCGGTAGGCGCGTCGGTTCAGGGCGGAAAGCTCGCGGGAGATTCGGGTGCGGGCGACATACTTCTTCTTGATGTAACGCCGCTTTCACTTTCTATCGAGACTATGGGCGGCATCGCGACAAAGCTTATCGAGAGGAACACGACCATCCCCACGAAGAAGAGTCAGGTATTCTCTACGGCAGCCGACAATCAGACGGCGGTTGACATAAATGTGCTTCAGGGCGAAAGACAGTTTGCCAAGGACAACAAGTCTCTCGGACAGTTCAGACTTGACGGGATCCCTCCGGCAAGAAGAGGCGTTCCTCAGATCGAGGTTACTTTTGATATTGACGCCAACGGTATTGTAAACGTGTCAGCCAAGGACCTCGGAACCGGAAAGGAACAGCATATAACGATCACTTCCGGCTCAAATATGTCGGATGAGGATATCGAGAAGGCTGTCAAAGAGGCGGCAGAGTTTGAGGCTCAGGACAAGAAGCGCAAGGAGGGCATCGAAGCCCGTAATGAGGCGGATTCGATGGTATTCCAGACGCAGAAGGCTCTCGACGACGTGGGCGACAAGCTCAGCGCTTCGGAAAAAGAAGCTGTTGAGGCTGACCTTAACGCCCTTAAGGAGATAGTTGACAGGACCGCACCTGAGAATATGACCGAGGCTGATACCGAGGAGATCAAGGCGGCAAAGGAAAAGCTTATGAACAGCGCGCAGGCTCTTTTCGCGAAGCTTTACGAGCAGAATCAGGGAGCCGCGGGTCCCGCACCCGATATGGGAGGAGCGCAGACAGCCGAGGAAGCAGGTTATACTCAGGACGATAATGTTGTTGACGGCGATTTCAGAGAAGTGTAAAATCATCTGCGGAATATATGAACGGAGTGAGGGAAGATGCTTTCCCTCACTCTTTATGGCAAAAAATATTGTGATACTTGAGCGGGAACTCCGTCCCTCATGTTCGGGACGGAATATTAGGAGGATTTAGCATGGCAGATAAAAGAGACTATTACGAAGTCTTGGGGGTGTCCAAGGATGCGGACGACGCTGCGCTCAAAAAAGCGTACCGTGTGTTGGCTAAAAAATATCATCCGGATACCAATCCGGGCGACAAGGAGGCAGAAGCCAAGTTCAAAGAGGCTTCCGAGGCCTATGCCATTTTGAGTGATCCTCAGAAGCGCCAGCAGTACGACCAGTTCGGGCACGCGGCGTTTGAGAACGGAGGCGGACCCGGGGGCGCGGGAGGCTTTGACTTCGGCGACATGGGAGATATATTCGGAGACATATTTGGGGATCTTTTCGGAGGCGGCAGGAGAAGAGGCGGCGGCAGCGGTCCGCAGAGAGGCGCAAATCTCCGCACGAGCGTCAGGGTCACGTTTGAAGAAGCCGTGTTCGGCTGTGAAAAAGAGCTTGAGCTTAACCTTAAAGACCCCTGTCCGACCTGCGGCGGCAGCGGCGCAAAGCCGGGCAGCAGTCCAGTGACCTGCTCAAAATGCGGGGGCAAAGGACAGGTAGCGTATACCCAGCAGTCGCTTTTCGGAATGGTGCGTAATGTCCAGACCTGTCCGGAATGCAAGGGCAAGGGTAAGATAATAAAGGATAAATGCCCTGACTGTTACGGAAGCGGTTTCGTATCAAGCCGCAAAAAAATACAGGTATCGGTTCCCGCGGGAATCGACGACGGTCAGAGCATAAGGATAAGAGGAAAGGGAGAGCCGGGTGAGAACGGAGGCGAAAGAGGCGATCTGCTTGTGGAAGTCACGGTCTCAAGGTCCCCCATTTTCCAAAGACAGGATACCACTATCTATTCCACTGTACCTATAAGCTTTGCCGACGCGGCGCTCGGAGTGACGATCCGCATAAAGACCGTTGACGGAGAGGTGGAGTACGATGTCAGGCCGGGTACGCAGACGGATACGAGAGTAAGACTTAAGGGCAAAGGAGTCCCGTCGCTTCGCAATTCACAGGTGCGCGGAGACCATTATGTAACGCTCGTCGTGACCGTACCGGATAGGCTTAACGAGGAACAGAGACAGGCGCTCATAGCTTTTGATACGGCGATGAATAACGGGAAAAAGCGCGAGGAACATAGAAAGAAAAAGGGTCTGTTTAAGTAACTGACAGGTCCCGCAATTCGGGAGTTTTTAATGGAATTCAACGAATCTCAGATAAAGGCGGTAAAGCATGGGGAACGCCCCATGCTTGTCATCGCCGGACACGGCTCCGGGACCGGGTTCCGGCAAGACCACCGTGCTTACCGCCCGCGTCAAAAATCTTATAGACGAATACAAGGCGGATCCAAGCAGGATTCTTGTAATAACATTTACGAAGGCCGCCGCTTTGCAGATGGAGGACCGTTTTGACGTTCTGACCGGCAGGCGGTGCGGCGTGACCTTCGGTACATTTCATGCGGTTTTTTTCAAAATTCTAAGAGCTACATATAATTATTCCGTTGAAAATATAATAAAAGACGATAAAAGGGATTTCTTTATAAGGCAGGCTGTCGAAAGAAGCGGAGTTGAGCCTGAGGACATAAATGAGTTTATACGTTGTATTTCGGGCGAGATAAGTCGCGTAAAAACAGAGGGCATTGATATTGATGCGTATTATTCCGACAGCTGCGCGGAGGAAGAATTCCGTAAAATATACAGATATTATGAGTCGCAGCTTCACAGGTCGGCGCTTCTTGATTTCGACGATATGCTGCTTTGCTGTCATAAGCTTTTAAGAGAGCGTAAGGATGTGCTGGAGGCGTGGCAGAAACGTTATAAATACATACTTATAGACGAATTTCAGGATATAAACCGGATTCAGTACGAGGTCGTTAAAATGCTTGCTCTGCCGGAAAATAATCTTTTCATAGTCGGCGACGACGACCAGAGTATCTACGGCTTCAGAGGTTCAAAGCCCGATATAATGCTGAATTTTGAAAAGGATTTTCCCGGCGCCCGACGTGTGGTGCTTGATACGAATTACCGTTCCTCGGGGAATATCGTCGAGGCGGCGGCAAGGGTCATCGCGGGAAATAAGGCGCGCTTTGCCAAAAATATCGGTACGGTCAACAAAGCCGGAGACAAGGTTGAGATCGCCGAGTTCAACACCGAGAAGGAGCAGTATGAGCGTGCCGCCGAAATCATAAGGAATGCGGTAAAAAACGGCGCTTCGTATTCGGACTACGCGGTTATTTTCAGGACGAACGCGGCGGCGGCTGGCGCTGTGCAGAAGCTCATGGAAAAAAATATCCCGTTTGTACTGCGTGACGGCGTTCCCAATATTTTTGACCATTGGATAGCCGGAGATATAAAAACATATATCGCCGTCGAGCTCGGAGACAGGAGCCGTGCTAATTTCCTGCGCATAATGAACAGACCCAAGCGTTATATCGGCAGGGATTACCTGACGTCGGATCGGATTTCCTTTGATGAGCTGGAAAAGCTTTATGAGGAAAAGCGCTGGATGATAGAAAGGCTTGACAAGTTTGAGGCGGACTTAAAGGCGATGTCTGAAATGCCGCCTTACGCTATGATAAATTATCTCAGGCGCGGAGTAGGGTACGACGATTTCCTTGCGGAGTACGCAAAAGAGCACCGACTTGACGCAAGGGAGCTTTGCGATATTGCCGACGAGCTTATGGAGAGCGCGAGAAACTGCAAAACCTTTGACGCATGGTTTGAATATATAAGGAATTATTCCAAAGAACTCAAGGAAAGTTCTGAAAGAGCGAAAGCCTCGGACGACGCGGTCACGCTCACGACGATGCACGGCTCAAAGGGACTTGAGTACGATAATGTTTTTATACTTGACGCAAACGAGGGCATCACACCGTATAAAAAAGCCGTGCTGGAGCCGGACATAGAGGAGGAGCGCCGCATGTTCTATGTCGCTATGACAAGGGCGCGCCTTCGTCTGTATATTTTTTACAGCCTCAAAAGGCATAACCGGGAGACGGAGCCTTCAAGGTTTGTGAAGGAGATAATGGGGGAGCGGGAGTAAAAGCGCAGCAGCTTATGCGGATGTGCGGTGCGGGACTTGCTGTATTCGTCATTTTGGGATTCTGAATAACAGGAACATCGCGGAATAATTTATGGCATTTATATGAAACGGACTGTTACATTAGTGTAGCAGTCTGTTTTTGGATTACTGAAATTCGTAGATAGAGGAAAGATGTCGTAAAATGCTTGAGTTGATAAAACATATATGATAAGATAAATGGGATTAATAAGTTTATTTTTCGCTATGGGAGATTTAAAATGAAAAAAATAATAACCGTAATGTTAACAGTTATACTGGTTTTTTCGTCGCTGTCAGTAAGCGCAGGCGCAGAAACTATCGATACGGCTGACACATCGGACAT
>ERZ777011.998-NODE-998-length-35366-cov-3.490244_pt1 | contig 35366 bp, 28 predicted proteins | sample MGYA00374964_ERZ777011 | MGnify/ENA primary metagenome ERZ777011 (study PRJEB29310, sample SAMD00008975) | mouse gut metagenome | study: EMG produced TPA metagenomics assembly of the Metagenome analysis of fecal microbiota from mouse which was promoted...
TATGGCTATTTGAACGGCCTCTATGTTTCCTATAGTTGTAGCTTTTGTTTGTCCTCTCGTGTATGGCAGCGGCCAATCATAGCCGTAATTCGGTATTCCCATATCAATTTTCCTGTTATCTATTTCGGTAACTGCGTACTCTATTACTCTTCTTACCATGTTTAATGGGGCGACTGCCATTGGTGGGCCGTATGTATACCCCCACTCATACGTCATAAGCAGCACTGAATTTGCCGCCTCCCCCAATGCTTTATAATCCTTCCCCTCATACAAAAGCCCCTGCTGGGTGGCTGAGGTTTTTGGCGCCAGCGCTGCCGACGCCGTATATCCATTGTCATTCATCGTCTCCGTAACATTCCTTACAAAATCAGTAAAATAATCTCTGTCCTCCGCAAGAATATATTCAAAATCAATATCAACTCCCACATACCCCTTTTCACGCATTACCTCAAGAAGATTGCCTATAAGCCTTGATGAATATTCCGGATTTCTTACCACACTGTGAATAAGCTGATTGTTAAAATTTCCGTCAGGGCCGAAGGGAGTAAGCGTAAGTATTGGTCTTGTTCCAAATTCACCGCTTAAGCTTAACATCCAGTCATCACTGACTAAGGGATATATCAACTCTCCCTCAAATGTGAAGCCGTAAGAAAAAACAGACAAATCCGTAAGATACGGTAATGTCTGTCTGAGTATCCAGTTTCTTATAAACGGATATGCGTAACCGTTTACCGATATTTCTCTTTTATCTGATTCGACGTTTGCCTCCTCCTCTGTCAATATAAGAAGCGCCTGCCCAACTGCCAGCCTGTAGGGATATTCAAGCTGATTTACGGCTATAAGTCTTTCCGCCACAATGCCGTATCCGGCTGCTATACTGTCTACCGTATCTCCCTTTTCTACTACATAAATGTCCATATTCCACCTGCATATTTGTTCATAGTAATATATGGCATACGGGCGGCTTTTATTCTAGCTTTGCTGAGACTATTATACCTTATTTCCGTGCCGCTTTCTGCACATAATAGGCTCGGCTTTGCCGGGACTATTATATCTTACTCTTACGCCGCACCTTTTACCCTACCCGTCATAAAATATATTAAGGAACAAAGGAAGGAGCTTATTTATGTACGTTATTCCAATTATATTTTTAATACTTGCGCTTATTTTTATAATTATCTTTCACTTTAAAAAGAGAGGTATTATAAAGAAAATCAAATGTATGTCCTTTGAGGAAAAATGCTGTATCCTGAATGACATTTCATATCCCTTCGGGTATTGCTATATTCCTGAGCAGGATATATTTTCTTCTACCGTCGATGCATGGCAGAAAAATTTCGGATATACACACGCATATGACGTAGGCGCAGCTTATTTTAATATGGTGTTTGATTATCAGACTGTTTATTTTGATTATAACAAAAAAACATGGCTGATAGAGCTTTGGAAAGGTCAGTACGGAATCAATACCGGCTGTGAGGTTGGAATTTATCATGCCGATAATATTATACCTCCTAAGGACTACAACAAAACCTTATTTGACGCCGCATCTGACGAGGAGATGCTTCCTCTTTCAGTAACCTTAACAAAAAAAGACAGATGTCTTGGCTCTCTCAAAAAGCCTCACTGGTGGCTTACCATATTTGATATGGGCATGTTTTCAAAACCAAAGCAGCTGTCTATGGAAGTATCTGTCACATTTCCTGACTGTCACATGTTAAATGCATTTAAAAATTCGCTTTTTGAATGTATGCCGGATACTGTTGTAACCGTACACGGACACACTATTCACTTTACCTTTACAAAATGCTGCAACAGGTATTCTTTGTGGAAGCGGATTGTAAGAGCATGGGCCCTTATATGGTGCAGAATATTCTGCCTGATTTTCTGTTTTGTAACAAGACCGTTTAAAAGAAGCGGCGACAAAATTTTGTACCTGTACTACTATTTGCCGTTTATATTCAGAAAAACCCTCCGGCTTCACAGAATACCAAAACAAAAAAAATGCAGAAAAAATTGTAAAAGGAAATTTCGCTAAGAGTTTAGGTTAAAAGGATTTCCCATAGGGTTAATAAGGAGGTTTTCATGGGATATTATCATAGAATAAGCAACGCTTTTCAATCTGCGCCTGTGCTTACACTGTGCAAAAGCTCAAGATATGTAATGATAAGCGACTGCCACCGGGGCATTGGCACATGGGGAGACAATTTTCTTAAAAACCAAAACCTATATTTTGCCGCTCTTAAGTATTATTACAAAAACGGTTTTACCTATATAGAGCTTGGAGACGGTGACGAGCTGTGGGAAAACAGAAAAATGGAACAGATAATTGAAATCCATGAAAATGTATTTTGGCTGTTATCCCTGTTTTTGCGGGAAAAGCGGCTTTATATGATATATGGAAACCATGACATGGTTAAAAAAAATCAAAACTATGTTAAAAACCACGGCTCCTCTTATTACTGTACCTCCACAAAATGCAGGGAGGAGCTGTTTAAAAGCTCACCCTTCTATGAGGGAATAATCCTTAAAGGCTTAAGCTGCGGCGGCTCCTCCAACAGCCGGCTTCCGACTCTTTATCTTACACATGGTCATCAGGCAAGCTTATTAAATTCCACCTTATGGAAGCTGTCCAGATTTCTGGTAAGATATATATGGGCGCCCCTTGAGCGTTTTGGAGTTTTAGACCCAACCAGCGCGGCAAAAAACAATACCGCAAAAAATAAAACAGAAAAAAGGCTGTCCTACTGGGCGGAGAGCAATCACCGGATTCTTATGACCGGACACACTCACCGCCCTATGATGGGCAGCGCCGATTCTCCTTATTTCAATACAGGAAGCTGCGTTCATCCGCGGTGTATAACATGTATCGAAATAATCGGAGAAAATATTTTTCTTGTAAAATGGACATTGTCTACTAAAAGCGACTATACCCTTTATGTGTCAAGAGAGGTTTTGGAGCAGGGCAGTCTTTCGGAATTTATGGACTTTGTATAACCTGTATTTATTATTTCTTCTGCCAGCATTTTGTATTCCTTAAGGCTCACTGCCTTTCTAAGCTTTTTCAGGAGCTTTCCGCTGCCGGGAAACATATCTCCCATATATGCCCAAAGCTCCTTCATTTTAAACAGCACAGGTCTTTCTCCTGACATTTCCTTTTTATACTCCTCAAGTAGTCTTCCATGAAACTCTTTTATTGTGTCAATATCCTGTGTTTCCGTAGATACGTTATCATTTATATAACTGTTTCCGTAAGCTCCCTCCCCCTCATTTTTATTCTTCCCATTTTCTATATACCCAGAAATTTTATGTATAAGCATGGGATTTTTTAAAAATCCTCTCCCTATCATTACTGCGTCTGTAAAGCTTTTATCTCCTCCCTCACAGTCGCATGATTTTTTATTTTCATTCTTCCCTAAGCTGTCATAATTCTCCCCATTGCCATACTTTTCTATTATTTGACTGTATTCCTCCGCTGACGTAATGTCTCCGTTATAGCACAGCCTGTTTTTACTATGACTTACCGCATATTGAAACATCTCCATATCAGGCTTATTTTTATAGAAATCTGTCTGTATACGGGGATGGATAATAAGCTCCTCCATAGGATATTTATTGTATATATCCAATATCTCAAAAAATTCCTCCGGACTGTTTTTTCCTATACGCGTCTTAACGGAAACCTTTATATCTGCCTTTTCATATATCTTGTATAAAAACTCGTCTAATGCGTCAGTATATGCCAAAAGGCCTGCTCCCTTTTTCTTTGCAACCACCGTTCCCGAAGGACAGCCTAAATTTAGATTTACCTCTGTATATCCCAAGGCCTTTATATCCTCTATTCCAAGAAGAATATCCTCCCCGCGGCATCCAAGAAGCTGTGGAATAAGCCTTATTCCCCTGTTGTTTTCCGGAAGAATATCCCTAAGCTCCTTCCTTGATAAGCGCTGGTTTACACCGGGAGATATAAAGGGGGAAAAAAATTTACTTATAAGCTCCTTTCCCCTGTCCCTGCATATAATGTCACTGTAGGCATTTCTGTATATATAGCCTGTAATTCCCTCCAGGGGCGCAAAATATATATTCAATTCATATTCCTCCAAAATTATTCCGCCCTTACCGTCTCTATATCAGGCATACCCGGCAGGTCATAGCCTGTGCCTAAGAAAAAGCTTGTATAAGCTCCCTGATTATATGCGACGTTTTGCGCCGCTGCCTGACACCGGTACTGTGTGTCATGCATAAGTGTAAATATACGATAGTCTGTCTCATAGGTGGTTGTAAACACTCTGAGAGAGCTGCCGTCGGTGGTTGGAAATATCATTTCCTCCCTCCAGTCTCCAAGAATATCTGCCGTAAGTGAGGTATTTGCCTTTGTTCCGTTGTTATAGCTTACTCCCGGCGCATTAAACAGCCTTCCTTCCTTATATTTATCTATCATATTTCTGTCAAGAATTTCCTGCTCTAAATCTCCGTCCCAGTAAATAGCATAATTCTGTGACCACTTTGTGATAGACGACCAGCTTGTAAGTATATTGCCGTGTGCGTCATATACATTGTCGTTTGCCGATGACACAAATTCCGAGCCGTTGTTTCCCGGTATAAAATTTCCTGCCACTGCTCTGCCTGTGTCCCCTGACGCAATAATTCTTAATATACATTCCCCTGTAGAGCCGTCCCACAGCATGGCTCCTCCGGAAGCCTCAAGACAGCCCCACACCTCAAGACCCTCTCTCTCTGGCAGAAAATCACCTACGTGTATGGCATCACCATGTCCCATTCCCGTGGAAACTAAGCCTGTGCCATCCTCATTTATAATACATTGTCCGTATACTATCTCGTCATAGCCGTCCCAGTCCACGTCTGCCACCGCAAGATTGTGATTGCCCTGTCCCGCATATTTATCATTTCCCTTTTCATTGCTGTCAAAGGTCCATCTGTGTACAAGCTTTTTATCTGATACATCATAGGCCGCAAGCACGGCTCTTGTATAATATCCTCTGCACATAATAACGCTTGGCTTTTTTCCGTCAAGATAAGCAACTGCCGCCAAAAATCTGTCTACCCTGTTGCCGTAGTCGTCGCCCCAGTCTCTTACGTTTCCCCTTGCAGGCTCGTAATCTATGGTATCAAGGGCCTCTCCCGTAAGTCCGTCAAAAAGCGTCAGATATTCCGGCCCCTCCAGTATACGTCCTGCCGCCGAACGGTAATCCGCCGCGCCGTCGCCTATGACGCTGCCCTTTCCGTCTACGGTACCGTCTGCCGTCTTGCATACAAGCTCTGCCCTGCCGTCTCCGTCAAAGTCATACACCATAAATTGTGTATAATGGGCCCCGGCCCGTATATTTACTCCCAAATCTATTCTCCATAAAAATGTGCCGTCCATTTTATAGGCGTCAATATAAACGTTTCCCGTATAGCCGTCCTTTGAATTATCCTGCGCGTTTGACGGCTCCCATTTCAATATAATTTCATATTGTCCGTCTCCGTCTAAATCGCCTACGCTTGCATCGTTTGGCGTATATGTACATGTGCTTTTATCCGGCATTGTAAGCGACGCAGGCTTTGAGAGCGGTATGTCAAAATAATTTTGTTCAAGAGGACTTACCTCCTTAGAAATATCTGCCCCTGACTGCGTTATATTTCCTTTATCATCAGTAAGAACTGCCTCCACATAGTACTTACTTCCCTGTATACCTTCCTTATCCACATAATTTGTCTTATCCGCAACAGGCTTATCTGTTATAAGCTTTCCGTCCCTGTATACGTTAAAGGCTGTATTTTCATCGTCTGTGCCAAGAAATCTCCAGCTTAGGAATACTCCCTCCTCTGTGCTTACTGCTACAAGCCCCCTGTCAAGATATTCTGCCTGCCTTGTATATGTAACCTTTTCCAGATTTCCTGATTTTACGGTCACATCCTTTTCATATTTCTTATTAAATATATCCTCTAAGGTTTCTTCCTTTTTACCCTCCGTGACAGGCTCCTTATTCCCCTCCTCTGTGACCTTCTGTCCATCCTTGTCACCTTCGCCTTCATCTGCGCCGTTTATACGGTTAAATACTACTATTCCTATAAAAATAACCGCCAAAACCAAAAACATTATCAGCTCTCTGTGCTTTTTCACTCCGTCTTCCTCCTTTTAACCTGAATAAAATTTCCAAAGCGACAACATATCGTCAAACCACCGAAAATTCGGCAGCGCCGAATAAAATTCAAAAAACGAATTTATAAGTGCCGCCTCCAAAAGAGTTTAAACTCTTGTTATAACTCTTGTCACCTTTTAACTATCAAGACATTTCCAAAGCGACAACGTATCGTCAAACCACCGAAAATTCGGCAGAGCCGAATTTATAAGTGCCGCTGCCGTGCGGCACTTTTATATAGTCTGCCCCGCAAACTGTTTGCTGTAAAGCTTGTAATATTCCCCCTCCCTTTTAATCAGCTCGTCATGGCTTCCTGCCTCCGCTATTACGCCGTCATTTACCACCACTATCATATCTGCATCTCTGATGGTGGAAAGCCTGTGAGCTATAATAAGCGAGGTTCTTCCCTTCATAAGATTAATCATAGCCTGCTGTATATGCATCTCTGTCCGCGTGTCAACCGATGACGTTGCCTCGTCAAGTATAAGTATCTTAGGCTCTGCCAGCACTGCTCTTGCTATTGACAAAAGCTGCCTCTGTCCCTGGGACAGGTTTGAGCCTGCCTCTGCCAGCACCGTCTCATAGCCGTCAGGAAGTCTTTCTATAAATCTATCCGCCATTGCCGTCGCCGCAGCCACCTTTACTGCCTTATCATCCGCCTCCGTATTTCCATACTTAATATTTGCCCTTATGGTATCATTAAACAAAACCGTATCCTGAAGTACTATGGCTATAGCCTTCCTTAAGTTCTCCTTTGGTATGTCCGTAATATCTTTTCCGTCTATGGTTATACTGCCTGAATCAAGCTCATAAAATCTCGTAAGCAGATTTACTATAGTTGTTTTTCCTGAGCCGGTGGCTCCTACTATGGCTATCTTCTGTCCCGCCTTTACTGAAAGATTAAGTCCCTTAAGCACAGGCTCGTTTTCAACGTATCCAAAATGCATATCGGTAAATTCTATATCGCCGTTTAATGAAGCTATATCTATATTATCCCTTCCCTCGTCTATCTCGTCGTCACTGTCCATTATGTCAAATATACGCTCTGCTCCTGCAAGGGCCGTCAAAATAGACGAGTACTGTGCCGCAATCATATTTACAGGCCTGCTGAAATTCTTGGAATACTGGAGCATCGCCTGTATTCTTCCTACGGTCATTCCCCCATAGCCCTTTATCATCATAAAGCCTCCTAAGGACGCCAGTATAACATACTGGAAGTTTCCCAGAAAGTTCATTATAGGCCCCATTATGGAGCCCCATACCCTTGCGCTTATGCTGCATTTTTTAAGCTCGCTTGAAATCTGCCAAAATTTTTCTACCGCTTCCTCCTCCTTGCCGTAGGCTGCCACAGTCTTATAGCTTGAAATCATCTCCTCAACATGGCCGTTTATCTGGCCTAAAAGCCTTTGCTGTCTCACAAAATACTTTCTCATAAACTTTGCAAGCTTTGACGATACAAGTATTGTGACAGGTATAGTGACAACGGCAATTACAGTCATTATCCGGCTATAATAAAGCATCATAACCGTAACCCCTGCCAATGTCAGAAGCGCTGAAAAAAGACTTGTCACAGACTGGGCTATGGCGTTTGACACATTTTCCACGTCATTAGTCATTCTGCTCATTATATCACCGTGACTGTGAGTATCCGTATATTTTACAGGCAGCCTTGAAATTTTCTTAAACAAATCATTTCTCATTTCATATACCGTCGCCTGTGAAAGCTTTGCCGAAAGTATTCCCTGAAAGAAGGTCATTGCCCCGCTGCATGCAAATATGCATATCATAATAAACAGATAAAATCTCATACTATCTAAATCTACATGAAGCCTTCCGTCATAAAAGGAAATGGTGTCTATGGCCTTCTGCTGGAACATAGGCCCTAATACGTCTATTGCGGTAATCACAGCCATCAGGACAACAAGCATTATAAGTATAAGCTTATTTTTGCCGATATACTTTAATATTCTAAAAAGCGTGCCTTTAGTATTCTTTGGCTTCTCCCTGTTCATCCTTGCGCCCATGGGGCCTCCCGGACCTCCCGGTCTTCCTCCGGGGCCCAGACGTGGCATATTAACCTCCTGCCTTTGTTTATTTTCCGCCATTATTATACACCTGCCTTTCCGTCACTGCCATTGGTTTTATTCTGAGAGGCATATATATCCCTGTATGTATCGCTGCTTTTCATAAGCTCCTCATGGGTACCTATGCTTACTATACTTCCATCGCTCTCTATTACGGCTATCCTGTCAGCCTCCATAACGCTTGCTATACGCTGGGCTATTAAAATAACGGTAGTACCCGCCGCAGCCTGCTTAAATGAGGCTCTAAGCCTTGCCTCTGTAACCAAATCAAGGGCTGATGTGGAATCGTCTAAAATAAGAATCTCCGGCTTTCTGAGAAGGGCTCTCGCTATGGACATTCTCTGCTTTTGTCCTCCTGAAAGAGACGCTCCCTTTTCTGCTATAAAGGTGTTATATCCGTCGCCAAATTCCTCTATAAATGAGGCTGCCTGCGCCGCCTCCGCCGCCTCTCTTATCTCAGCCTCAGAAGCCTCCGGTTTTCCCCATCTTATATTACCTTCTATGGTGTCTGAAAAAAGCTCGCTTTTCTGCATAACATAGCCCATCTTTTCCCTAAGCTCTGAAAGCTTATATTCCTTTACATTTATACCGTCAACATACACCTCTCCTCCAGTGGTGTCATAAAATCTTGGGATAAGGGATACCAGCGAGGTTTTTCCGCAGCCTGTAGCGCCTATTACTGCAAAGGTTTCTCCCTTTTTTATTTTAAGGCTTATATTTTTAAGCACAGGCCTTCCCACTGTCTCAGGATACATAAAGCTGACGTTTTTCATTTCCACCATAACGTCTGTGTCTGTATTTTCTCCATAATTTCCGTCTCCATCTCTTATGACAGGCTCCGTATCTATAATTTCACGTATTCTCTTTCCTGACGCCGTCGCTCTTGAAATAGACTGGAACATATTTGTAGTCATCATAACGGACATTATAACCTGTGAAATATATGTTACCGCCGCCATGACTGTTCCCGTGTCCATGCCGCTTTTCTCTATGCTTATATTTAATCCTCCTATGTAGATAATAGCTATTACTGCAAAATTCTGTATAACCGTAAGAACAGGTGTTATAACCGCCATAAGCTTCAATACGGAATAATTTGTATTCTTAAGCTCTCCGTTTGCATTTTTAAATCTGTTATACTCATAATCCTCCTTTACACACGCCTTTACCACTCTTGCTCCGCTTACGTTTTCCTGCACAACAGAATTAACCCTGTCAAGCCTTTTCTGTACAAGCCCATACATAGGCATTGCCTTTGCAAGGACAATAGCAAGCACAACAGCAAGCACAGGCACGGCGCACAAAAGTATGGCTCCAAACTGTAAATCAAGCGCCACAAGCATAACGGTTCCTCCTATTAAAAACATAGGCGAACGCACAAACATTCTCATAAGCATTTCCATAAAATCCGTTACCATGGTTATATCATTTGTCATTCTTGTAACAAGAGAGCCTGTAGTAAACTTATCTGTCTGCTGAATCGATAAGGACATTACCTTTTTAAAAGCATCGCATCTTAAGTCATTGCCAAAGCCCTGAGCTGCCCTTGCTGCCGTGTATGCGCAAAACACTCCGAAAAAGCCTCCCACAAGGGTCACTGCAAGCATTAATATCCCGAAGGTAATAATAATATCCATAGCTTCATAGTCATTTCCGTGAAAAAACTCCATTATAGCCGCTGCAATTTCCGAGCCTTTTTCGCTGTCGTTTATATCTATTCCCGTAATTCCGTAATTTACAATAAATGACATAAGATACGGAAGCATCAAATCAGCCGCCACCTCTCCTATCATCAGCAATGGCGATATAAATGCCAAAAATCTGTATGGTTTCATGTAACTAAACAGCTTCTTCATTTTTATTTAACCTTTCCTTCTGTTTTAAAAACAAAGTGCCACCCTATGGCAGCACCCCGTCTTTATTTATCAAATATATTTTTAATCGCATAAAGGCTCTATAAGCTTTCCTGCCGATTCCTCATCAGGAAGCATAATTACACGCCCTACATTATCTAAAAATTCCCCGTTTTCATACACTACCGTAAATCCCGTATCTATGCATATAGCTTTATTATATTTAATCATAATATTATCTATGGTTATTTCTTCTAATCCTGCCGGCTTAACATATATACGCATATCCGTATATTGACCTACAGCCTTTAAATAAGCGGCGCATATAATATTTGCAAACTCCTGAAGAAGCGACATTCTCTCTGAAGCGTCACAGATAAGCTCCTTATCCTCAGCCATTTTTTCTATAACTATATCAACAAATTCCTCCTTCATGCTGATAAGCATAGAGCCATTAAGAGTCTTTTGAAACTTCATCATTACTCCAAACTTCCCGTTGAAATTCACCATTTCCTCCGCCAGCTTTTCATCCATGGGAGCAATTTTAGGAACTCCTATATGAAGCCTGAGTCCCATTATTCTGCCTATTGTAATGCTTGCGCTTCCCAAGCCCACATTTCCAAGCTCATACAAGATATCCTGTGCATCAGAATCTATTAATCCTTCCTCATTAAATATGTTCAAATTTTTTCCTCCTCTCAGACTTCTTTTTCTTCAAGGACCTTATATATCACTTCCAAAAATTCCTTTTCCAGATATGGCTTTGTTACAAATGCCTTTGCCCCTGCCTTTATTGAATCCTCAATAATCAAATCCTGACCAATGGCAGATGTCATAATAATCTTTGCGTCAGGCTTTTTCTTTAAAAGATTTTCAAGCAGTGTTAAATCGGAATTGTCAGGCAATGTAATGTCAAGAAGCACCAAATCCGGTTTCTCCTTCTCAAACAGCTCCATAGTCTCCGCTGCCGTAGCCGCCTGAATCACATTGTCAAAGCCTCCGTTTTGTAATGACTTTATTGCTACTTTTCTGGCAAACTTAGCATCATCAACCAATAATATTTTTTCGTTCATAAACTAAACCTCCATAACTTCTCTCTCATATTGCTCAACTGTCATTGGTCTGTAGTAATAAAAACCTTGCGCAATCTTGCAGCCAAGATTGACAAGAAATTCCTCCTGGTCTTTCTTTTCAACTCCCTCCACTACTATCTCCATATTTAAATCCTGCGCCATCCACACTACATGCTTTAGTATTGTGTTTGCCTTAATATCATTTTTCTCCGTAGGCAGAAACCTTAAATCTATTTTAAGTACGTCTACTGATATTTCCCTAAGTGCATTAAGCGAAGAATATCCGCTGCCAAAATCATCCATATAAACCTTAAAGCCTCTGCTTTGCAGCTTCTTTGACAACGCTGACAGGTGATTGTTATCGGTGGCAAATCCGCTTTCGGTAAGCTCAAATTCTATCTTATCCCTTGGTACGTCATATTCCTCTATATATTCCTCTATGTGGGTTACAAGCTGGGGATTATAAAGATTTGTTCTCGACAGGTTTACAGATACGGGATATACGGGTATCCCGTTGTCTATCCACTTTCTTATAAGCTTGCATGTCTGCTTTATAATATACTCGTCAAGCTCCACAACAAATCCGTTTTTCTCAAACACGGGAACGAACTCTCCCGGCGATATCATGCCCTTGACAGGATGCTTCCAGCGTGTAAGAGCCTCAGAGCCGATTATTTTTTTTGTGTTCATATCTACCTTTGGCTGGATATATACCTCGAACTGCTCCTCCGATAAGGCCGTCTGCATGTCAGCCACAATCATCTTCTCCCGCTTCTCCTGCTGGGCCAAACCTTCATTATAGTAGGCTACATGATTTAAGTAATTGCCCTTAATGGTAGCCTGCGCAGCTGTAGCCCTGTCAATATATGTATTTATAGGCGTAAGCCTGTCAATATCCTCCCTTGTAATTTCGTATACGCCGAATGCAAGCTGCACGTCATACATACACGGATAAGATGCAACCGCCCTCCTTAAATATTCTATGGTGCTTGCAACCGAGTATTCCTTTGCGGAAACACACATAATAAATACATCCGAAGCATTTCGGCAATATGCAACATTAGAATCCTCGTCAAGACACTCCTGTATTCTTACGCCAATATATGTAAGAAGCCTGTCGCCCTCATTTTCTCCGAACATGTCGTTTATAACCCTGAAACGTTCTATGTCCATGCGGATAATACTGAACTTTCCCGCCGGGTCCTTCTGGGTCATCTCTGTGACTGTTCTTGAAAATGCATTTATATTTGGAAGATGCGTTAAGGGGTCCTTTTCCGAATGAAACTTTAAGCTCTGCTCAATTTCTGTGCTCTCGTCTGTATTTGTAAAGGATATAACTACTCTTTCAAGCTCTTTTTTCTCATTAAAAAAACAAATCTGACTTATTCTGAACCATTGATACTGATGGGACTCTGTAAACAGTCTTACGGTTATATTTCTCTTTTTTGTCTCGGGCTTTACATTTCCAAAATCAAGAAACTCCCTTACTGCGGATATATCCGGACGGAATACTATCTTTTCCATTTCTTCTTTATCAACAATACTGTCTATGCTCCAAGGGATTTTTATGAACTTCTCCTTAACAGGGTCTATGTAAAGCTCGTTTGTCTTAAAATTATACTCTACAAGGAATGTGTCAAGCTGCTCCAGTATTAAATTTTTCTTAACCAGCTCCGCCCTGACCTGATTAACCTCTGTTTCTTCTTTTATATTTTCCATATGCCGTCTTCCTCGTATTATTTTTTTAATTAAATAAATTTTATTAAATTTATTTAATATTACACGTCAAAACCATACCTTAAGTTTATCATTGAAACCGCTCTTCGTCAAGACTTTCCGTATTTTTATATACTTTAGCGGTAACAGTTTAGTCCTGCCACACCATGTGAGTAAGTTCCATATGCAGCTTTAGCGGTCGGACAGCTATATAATATTTTATGGAAACATTGAGAAGGCAATTAGAAATTCATTAATATGAAACCGTCGGCTTCTTAGCGTAGGGCATCTGTCTGAGAAAAGTGTTGTTCTTTAACACTTTTCGAGTTATGCCCGAAGCTTAGAAGGCGGCAGTTTCATATTAATAGAATTTCTTATTGCCTTTGAAGTTTCCATAAAATATTATATAGCTGTCCGTCCGCTAAAGCTGCATATGGAACTTACTCACATGGTGTGGCAGGACCAAATTACTACCTTTAACGGCACAGACTTCTTATATCGTTTACCACCCTCTCCACCTCGTCCTTAAGCCCTGCCGCCGACAGCCTGACCGCCCCGTCTCCCAGTATAATCATCTGTTCAAGCCTGTCTGAGGTTGCCACTGTCACCCTGTGCTTTTTTCCAATATTATGAACTGTTTTTTCTATATATTGGTCGGCTGTCTCCGCCTCCCTTGTATATACAGCGTATATGTTTTTATATTTCTCCACGCTTCCCTTATTTCCCTGCACCTTATATGCGTCAAACACAACAATAAGCTGTACCCCCGTAAAGCCCTGATAATTGCACATTATCTCAAGGAGACTTACTCTTGCGCTGTCCATATTTACCTTAGACAGCTCCCTAAGCTCCTCCCATGCAAATATTATATTATAGCCGTCAACCAGCAGATATTCCTCCCTGTCCTCCCCGGCTTTTCTTTGTCTGCCGCCTGAAATGGCTGTAGCTTTATTAACGCCCGGGCTTCCATATGTATTTGTTTTTTTATAAGGGTTATACGCCTTTTCTTTTTCAGGCTCCCTTATGCCGTGATATGAGGTCTTAAAGGTACGCTCGAAAATTTCCTCAAGCTCATCCTCACCGCCATAATATTTTATATTATCATCATTCTTTAAGCCGTCGGACGCCTTATTTTTGAAGTCATGAGCCTTGCTTTTTATAATGCTTTCCATATGCATTCTGCTTTTCACTTCATTCCATGGCACATAAAATCCTGCGCCGTTAGCGCAAAACACCGAGCCCGTAGGATTTTCCCCATCGGCGTCGGGAGCGTAGCCTGTATTTTCTATTACCTCCTGAGAATTATGACACTTATCATATCCCTTTACTGTAAGGAATATTTTTCCCCTTCCCTTTGTGTAGGAAATAAGCTCCGTCTGGTATTCGCACATTGTCGATACGGGGCATGTCCCTGTTAACACTGCCATTTCCCCGTTATTTTCCGTAGTCTGGGAGGTACCGTACATTCTCTGTATATCTGTCATGGCCCGTCCTATCATTTCAGTCGGAAGCTCAATCTGAAAGCTGTAATAAGGCTCCAAAAGCTGGGACTCAGCTTCCATTAATCCCTGTCTTACCGCCCTGTAGGTTGCCTGTCTGAAATCTCCCCCCTCCGTATGCTTTTGATGCGCCCTTCCTGACATAAGGGTTATTTTCATATCAGTAAGGGGCGAGCCTGTAAGCACTCCTAAATGCTCTCTTTCCTTTAAATGCGTAAGTATTAGATTCTGCCAGTTTCTGTCCAGAATATCCTCGCTGCAGTCTGCGGCAAATATTAAACCTGCGCCTCTTTTTAAAGGCTCCATAAGAAGATGTACCTCGGCGTAATGCCTTAAAGGCTCAAAATGTCCCACACCCTCCACCGTACTGTCTATGGTTTCCTTATAAACTATATTTCCTGAATCAAATTCAACCTCCAGGGAAAACCTTTCATATATAACGCTCTTTAATATCTCTATTTGTACCCTTCCCATTACTCTTACGTATATTTCATCAAGATACTTATTCCATATTACTTTTAACTGGGGCTCCTCCTCCTCAAGCTCCCTAATCTGCCTTAAGGCCTTTAAGGTATCGCAGCCCTTGGGAAGGACCATCCTGTACATAAGAACAGGCTCTATAACAGGCTCCGTAACCTGCGACTGCTCTATTTCATATATTTTATTTTCTGTCTCTGATATTGTCTGTCCTGCCTTAGTATGGGCAAGACCTGTAAGGGCGCAGACCATACCTGCCCTTACGCTTGTTTGGGCTGTATATTTATCCCCTGAATATATTCTTATCTGGTCTATCTTATCCTCTATTATTTTTCCGTCGTCTGTCTTAAGCCTGACAACACTTTTTACTAAAAGCTCTCCTCCCAAAAGCTTTACATATGTAAGCCTTGCGCCTTTGTCATCATGGGCTATCTTAAATATTTTTGCCTTTGTCCTGTTTCCATATGTCTTCTCCACGGTATATCTGTCAAAGCCCTCAAGAAACTCACCTACGCCCTCTCCCTTAAGGGCTGAGCCAAAAAACACGGGAAATATTTTTCTTTGGGATATAAGCGTAACGATTGCCTTATCCTCTATGGCTTCCGTCTCCATATAACCTTCAAACAAAGCCTCGTCAGCCACTGCTATGGCCTCCCTTGTCTTGTCTGACGTCACATCGGAAAAATCTATTGACAAGCCTCCTGTCAGACTTTCTATATCCTTCATTACTTTTATTTTATCTGAATTTGACTGGTCCATCTTGTTTACAAATATAAATACAGGTATATTGTAAATGTCAAAAAGCTTCCACAGGGTCCGGGTGTGAGCCTGAACTCCGTCTGTTCCGCTTACTACAAGTATTGCATAATCAATAATCTGCAGGATGCGTTCCATCTCTGCCGAAAAGTCCCCATGTCCGGGAGTATCTATAAGGCACACTGTTTTATCTCCCAGCCCAAATACCGCCTCCTTGGCATAAATGGTAATGCCCCGCTCCCTCTCTATATGGTCGGTATCTAAAAATGTATTTCCATGGTCTACCCTGCCTGCCGAGCGTATGACTCCCCTCTGGTACAATATATTTTCCGATAATGTGGTTTTGCCTGCGTCAACATGAGCCAGCATTGCCGTACATATATATTTTTCCGGCTTGTTTCCTGATACTTCGTCCATGGAAATACCCCCTTCTCTAAGCTATACGTATTATAGCACAAGGAATCGTTAAAGTCGATAATTTTTTGCCCCTTCCCCTTACCTTGACAAATCAAAACCTCCATGTTATCATGTTTATAATTGAAACGCTTATATAAATATATAGGAAAAGATACAAATGGAAAAATTAAGAGTTATTTTTGAAAAAACCGTTGATTGGATTACCGAAAAAAGAAATCTCCTGTTTTTGGTGGCATGCTTTATTATACATGCTGTGTACGCAGGAGTTTTCTTTTTGCTGGACATAAACACTCTTGCGCTGTTAAATATATTTAGCTGCTGCTTTTATTTTTATTATTTAGTCATAAAGAGGGATACCTCCGAGAAAAGCATGCTTGCCACCTACTTTGAAATACTGCTTTTTTCTGTTTTAAGCGAGCTTGCCCTTGGGCCGGATTATGGCTTTTATCTTTATATTATCGGAATGTCCGCAACTATATTTTATATAATTCCTTCATATGTCTATAAACGCTTTCTGTATCAGTTTATAGGCATTGTTATTGTCCTTTTTCTGGAGGGTACAATTATTATAGCAGACATAAGCTTTCCCGATATACAAGCTGCGGCAAAGCCCTATAATTCTGTTATTTTCCTTGCAAATATTGCAATAACCGCATCTCTCGTTCTCACGGCAGCCTTTTTCTATTCAAAGGAGCTTGACATCGTTTGGAATAAGCTAAAATACAACACTAATCACGACGCCCTTACAGGTCTTTACAACAGACGGTTTCTTGAAAGCAAAATCCAGCAGTTTTTAAAGGAAAAGAATACTAATTTTGTTATATGTATGATAGATATTGACTTTTTTAAAAAAATAAACGATACATACGGACATAAGGCAGGGGACATGGTTCTTACAAATGTTTCCGCATGTCTTTCCCACACGGCAGGCAATGATAACTTTGCCGTGCGCTGGGGCGGCGAGGAGTTTATTATCTATTTTCCAAATATGGAGCAATACGAAGCATATCTGATTATGGAAAGGCTTAGAAAGCAGGTGGAGGGCATGATTACCGAAGCTGACGGCGAAAAAATCCGTGTTACCATTACTGCCGGCATAGCGGCAGGCACGCCAAATTCAAATTATGAAAAGGTTATTAAGCGGGCCGACGAAAAGCTGTATGTGGGAAAACAGCAGGGAAGAAATCAGATTGTTGTTTAGATGCATAGTTATCCATATAAAAAAGTCTCGTCTAAAGCCGAGACTTTTTTATCTTTTTTATTATGAAAATATATGCCGTTATCAGGAAGGTATCGGCAAATATCCACGCCATTGGACTGGCGGTGCATACTGCAATAAAGCCCCACATTGGCACAAACACAAAGCCTACCAGCGCTCTTGCCGCCATCTCGCACACTCCCGACAGTATGGCAAGCTCACTGTAGCCTAAGCCCTGTATGGTAAATCTTATTATATTTACAAGCGACAGGGGAAAATAAAACGACGACAGCCAAATCAGCATAAGCCTTGCATTCTGTAAAATTTCTCCGTTGCCTGCCTCGCTTTTATCAATAAATATGGAGGCAAGCTCCTTTCCAAAAATCACAAGAACTACGCAGGCTGCGGCGGAATAAATAAGTCCCATAAGGGAGCAGGAAAGCATACCCCTTGTGACTCTGTCCGGCTTTCCCGCCCCGATATTTTGTCCCGCATAGGTTGCCATGGTAGAGCCCATAGCGTCAAAAGGGCAGCAGAAAAACATGCTTACCTTGTTTGCCGCCGTCACTGCCGCTACTGCCGTGGAGCCAAGGGAGTTTACGGCTGTCTGTAATATTACGCTTCCTATAGCTGTAATTGAATATTGAAGCCCCATAGGTATTCCCATTCTGCAAAGAGTAACCATATGGTGCCTTTCAGGCCTCCATTCGCCTTTCCTAACCCGCAGGACATCATATTTTTTTATCATGTATATAAGGCAGAGGGCTCCGGAAATCCCCTGGGATATAACCGTTGCCAGCGCAGGCCCGTTTACGCTCATATTAAACCACTTTATAGTTATAAAATCCAGCGCTATATTAATAACCGACGAAATTATAAGAAATATAAGAGGCGCCTTGCTGTCTCCAAGGGCTCTTATAATTCCCGATAATATATTATATAAAAATATAACAGGTATTCCTAAAAATATAATATATATATACTCATAGGCATACTCAAATATATCAGAAGGAGTATCCATAAGCTTAAGTATATCTCTGCAGAAAACTGACACTGACATTGTCATCAATGCTGCAAAAAAAACTGACAGCCAGACACAGTTGGCTACATATTTTCTCAAATTTTTATAATCCTTTGCTCCAAAGCACTGGGCTATAGGTATTGCAAAGCCGTTGCATATACCCATGCAAAAGCCTATAACCATAAAATTTATAGAGCCCGTTGAGCCTACTCCCGCAAGCTCATTCACTCCCAAAACCCGTCCAACTATAATGGTGTCAACCATGCTGTAAAACTGCTGGAAAAGCATACCCAAAAGCAGCGGCACTCCAAAGCTTATTATAATTCTTTTTGGATTTCCTATAGTCATATCCTTTGTTCTATTTTCTTTATTTTCTTCTTTCATAATACTGTTCATAAAAATCACCTTCCAAATAAGGCTCTGTATAGAATTTCTGCAAAACTTCCATTGACACAGCCTTTGCTTTATTATCATTTCCCTTTGCCATACTGTCTGTTATTTTCTCCTCTGTTTCCTTTAAATAATAATGCCAGTCGCATATATATTTCTCATAAGCTCTTAGGTTATCTATTCCAAGAAATGACTTTATCTTTACCTTTGTTCTGTTTTCCTTTTTACATTCGTCCTTTAAGAGTATATATTTAAAGCCTCCGTTCTCATAATATCTTCCTAAGGGATACAGTCTGCAAAAGCCCGGTCTGAAGCCGTGTATCATGCATCTTCCCTTTTCATCCAAAAAGCCGCAGCCCCCTGTCCCAGCCTTCATTAATATATTTGGAAGTATAACTCCGTCTGCCATGTTAAGCTCTATCTTATCCCCTAAAAGCTCCATAAATGAAATCTTTAAATTGGTTGTAATATTATATATATCATATGGGTCAAGTATAATTGTATTTCCCACTGTCCGGCAGCAGGATGAACAGCCTTCGCAGCCGCTGCAGCCTGCTCTTACCATATCGTTTGATGTGTACAGTCTTCCGTCTGATATTTCCTCAAGGGTTCCCTCTCGTCTCATTTTTTACCTCATAATTCTAATATATTTTGTACAAATAACGCTGCGCTAAGCAAAACCTCCGGCAGATTCATATATTTCTACTTTGCTTTTATAAAGCTCAGCCTTTAAAGATTCTGTAAATAACAGAATGGCTAAAATCTGTTGATACTATATCCGAGCCTGTAAGTAATCTTATTATATAAACCGCTATAAACAGAAAGCATACCGCCTTAAGGAGATTATTTTCATTCTTCTTTGAAATACATATTCTTCCCGTAAGCCTTAAAAGCGTATACACGGCGGCTATTATAACAATCAAAAAAAGGGGATGATAATAAAAGGCTGCCTTAAAATCAAATGTACACGCTTTTATCAATGCCCTTGTCATTCCGCAGCCGGGACAGGGAACGCCAAAAAAATACAAAAAAGGGCAGTGGTAAAATACTAAAAGCATAATACCACTGACTGCAATAAAAAATATTATCTTAAAAAGCCCTTTTCCTTTCATAGGTTATCTCCATGTTTTAATCAGCTTTTTATCTGGCAACACGGTTTAATTCACTCTGAATAATACAGTACGTTACTACTCCGCCTCCAAGAAAACAGCATAAAAGATATAAAATACCGCTTGAGCTGTCTGTCGGAATACCGTTTCTTTGTTTCATCTCATTTACCTTATCTCCCGCCTTATACATCCAGTATAAAAAGTAAATATTACAGGTTATAATGGAAAAGATAAAAACCATCACTCCCGACTGCTCCTCTGTGTGACCGCTTGCATAATTCAAATCATCCACAATATTTATAAACCAAAATATACCGTATATGCCGCATGTTATTATGGTCAGCAGAGCGCTCACAAGTATATCTCTCTTTTGTATGTTTACGCCATAGCCTGTTCCATATGTGTTATTCCAGTTCTGCTGCGGTGTGCCAAAGTTGTAATTATAACCCTGATTATTCTGATTATTATAACCATTCTGATTATATTCATTTTGATTGTAACCGCTTTGATTATAATTGGTCTGATAGCTGTTTCCCGTGTTTCTTGCCCCGCAGTGGGGACAGAAATTATTATTGTCATCATAATTGTTTCCACAATTATTACATATCATATCTGCCTTCTCCTTATGAAATTAAATTTCGTTATTAAAGATTATCATAACTATTATATTATGTCAAACTATACTTCCTCCAAAATCACAAAACCCCACTTCGGAAGCTTTATAACATTGCCATACTGTCCCATAAATCCGCTTATAAGCTCTCTTGCCTGCATAAACGGGCATACTGCAGTCTGCTCCCTGTCTGAATAATTAAATATATACGCCACATTTTTACCGTAGGCATTTACTCCTCTTTTAACTATGACAGGAAATCCTTCCGAGCCGGCATTTGCCATAACTCCCGCCTGATTCATGGCCTCCTTAAGTATAACCTTAAGGGCCTTTTTGTCAAACATGCATCCAAAATAATATGTGTGTCCCATTCCGTAATTATTTTTTACTGCTGCCGCATATTGTCCCCAGTTGTCATGGTCATACCTGAGTATTGCCTGACCTCCGTATGGCCTTAAGCACTCCATAAAGCCCTCCGCCTTTAAAAACGCCATTGTCTTTGCCTGTCCGGCGGCATTTTTTGCTGATTTAAACACGCCCTGACCGTCATTAATATTTGCAAAATTATAGCCTGTAAGATATACGTCCTTTGCAACAGTAAACTCGTCATAAACTGTTCCAAAGCACTCGCTTAAAATATGAGGCTGGGAATCGCTGTATACCTTTACGTTTTCATCCGTAAAGCAGGATTTAAAGGTTCCTATAAGAGTTCCTCCGTTCCTTACAAACTCCCTTAGCCTTATAAGCGCGCTTTCAGGCACGCTGTACAAAGCAGGAAGAATAATTGCCCTGTACCGCGACAGATTTTCCTCCTGCGGAAATATAAAGTCACATTCATAATTCATCTCATACAGTGAATCATAAAGCCATCTCACCACGTCGTTGTAGTCCACATTGCCTCCTGACCTAAACCAGTTAAGGGCTGTTAGGGCTTCATTGCTTACCATAAATGCAATCTGATTATTCTTTTTTAAATGTAAAAGATGGTCTCCTATCCTGTTTAAGTCATTTCCAACTGAAGCCGCCTCGTTATAAAGCCTGTTTTCTCCCATATCATGGCTTAAAAGCCCCTTCCAGTAGGTTTCAAAGGAATTATGAATAGAATGCCAGTGCCAGTATTCCACCATATCGGCGCCGCTTGCCATATGGGAAAATGCCAGCTCCCTGAGCTGTCCGTTATACGGCACCCAGTCAACAAAGCCCTGAGCCTGTGTCTCTAATACAAGGTAATTATCTCCCTTAAGACTTCTTGTAAGGTCTCCGCAGAAGGAAATCTCAGCGCCTGTAAGATTTGACTGGGACGGATGGTAAATATCGCAGCCCGCTATATCTAAGCACTGTGACGCGTCATAATGATTTACGTCAGGCTGCACTCCATATGAGCCGCCCTTCCAGCCAAAGTCAAAGTTATGCGTAATAAACTGATTTTCCTTTTTATATTCTCTTACTATGTCAGCCTGCCATGACAGAAACCTTGTCACAAGACTCCTTTGGAATTTTTCAAACTCTGCCCCGAGGCTTCCGTTTATTGTGCCGTTTACATCAGGAAAATCCGACCAGTCATGTATGGCGTTGCTCCAATAATTTAAGCCGTAGGCTTCATTCATTTTTTCCACGTCGCCCTCAAATTTATTCTTAAGATATTCAACAAACTCTGCCTGAACATTTGCACCTGAGGTGCCGAAATGCTTAGTTTCATTGTCTATCTGAAAGCCTATGACGGCAGGATGCCCTGCCACATGCTCCATAAGCGTTCTTATAACACGCTCACAGCAGCTTAAATAATCCTTATTTGTTATATCCATTATTTGTCTGGCGCCGTAGGTTTTTCTTCCGTCTCTTGTAGTAACCATTATATCCGGATATTTCTTTACCATCCATGCAGGAACGGCATATGTAGGAGTTCCCACAATAACGCCTATACCTGCGTCTCCCATAGCCTTAAGCACCCTGTCAATATGATAAAAGTTAAACTCCCCGTCAGACGGCTCTAAGGTGCTCCATGTAGATTCCGCTATACGTACCACATTTATTCCGGCGCGCTTCATCATTTCCACGTCTTTTCCAAGTCTTTCATAAGGCATGTACTCGTCATAATACGCCACCCCATACAACATTTTGTTTGTTTTCATTTCTAACACCTCACCTAAAAATTTTTATCAATATTACCTTTTAAGTTTTTTATATCATATTATGATTTTAAGCTTTTACATCATATTATGATTTTATATTCCGTTTTTAGGACAAATATCCTTTAAGCAGCATTTTTCGCAATAGGGCTTTGTCCTTGCAGTGCATATTTCTCTTCCATGGTCTACAAGCCTGTGGCAAAGGCTGCTTCCCTCGTCGGGAGGTATAATTTTCCAAAGCTCCTTTTCTACCTTTCCCGGCTCCTTTATATTGTCCACAAGTCCAAGCCTGTTTGATAATCTTATACAATGCGTATCCGTTACTATAGCAGGCTTTCCAAATACATCACCCAGAACAAGATTTGCGCTTTTCCGTCCTACTCCCGGAAGCTTTAAAAGCTCCTCCATGGTATTGGGAACCTTACCTCCGTATACGTCGCGAAGCATCTGCATACATTTGTTGATATCCCTTGCCTTGCTGTTTCCCAGACCGCATGGCCTTACTATTTTTTCTATGTCTGAAGGACTGGCGTCAGCTAGGGCTTCCACAGTAGGAAACTCCTTATATAAATCCTGCACAACCACATTTACCCTTGCGTCGGTGCATTGCGCCGCCAGCCTTACGCTTACAAGAAGTTTCCATGCGTCGTCATAGTCAAGGGTACATTCCGAGCGGGGATATTCGTTTTTAAGCCTCTCTATAATACACAGGGCAAGCTCCTTTTTTTTCTTAAGGGTAAAAGGCTTCCCTTTTCTCTTTTCGTCACTCAATATTTTTCACCTCTTAATATGTATCTTTTAAAGCGTCTATTTTAACTTCTCTTTATATCCTGTCTTTCATAAGAATATCTACCGTATGTCCCGAAGCCCCCATCAAATCCGGTCTTTCACAGGTTGCAAGATGATACTCCAAAAAATGCTTAAAGCCCTCCTCGTCCAGTCCGTTTAAAACAGGCCTTATATAATTTGCAGGTCCGTCCGCCGCTATAACCTTTATCCTCTTAAGTCCTGCAAGCTCATTAAACAGCTCCATATCCTCCAGTCTTACAAAGTGATACAGCTCATCCTCAGAGGCTGTCGTATGAAAATCACTGCTAAGCCTTCCGTCTTTTATACATTGATTTATATTATTTTCCTTAAATGCGTAGCTTATAACACTGTATTCATTCATAATATAAGCGGCCAGTATAACTCCGTCAGGCTTTAGCACTCTTTTAGCTTCCTTAAGCGCCAAAACCCTGTCCTCTGTCTTTCCAAGATGGTACATGGGGCCAAATACAAGGACCATATCAAATTCTTCATTCTGAAGCTTTTTAAGGTTTATGGCATTTCCCTTATATACCTTTATATCAAGTCCAAGCCTTTCTGCCTTCTGCTTTATTCTTCCTGCATTGTGCTGCACCAGCTCCACCGCCGTCACTTCATAGCCTTCCTTTGCAAGCTCTATGGAATATCTTCCGGTTCCTGCGCCTACGTCAAGTATCTTAGGCTTATCCTTTCCCTTAAGATATTCATGTATATACTTAAGGGAGGTAATAAACTCTACCTGACCGTGCCTTGTGTTAAGACGCTTATCCTCATTAAATTTATTGTAATACCGTTCTAACGGCGTCATTTCCTTCATGGCCTGCCCTCTTTATACAGCTAATCTATCTTTAATATAAGCTCCAGCACTCTCTTACCGCTTACTTCCATTTCCTCTCTTGTAAGAAGTCCCTTTTCCTTAGCCATAATAAGCCTTTCCGGCTCACCGAGCGCCATCTTTACATCATTTCCTGCGGCGGCCTCCTTGTAATGCTCGCCAAATGTCCACCAGTCTGATGTAACCATACCGTCAAAGCCCCATTCGCCTCTCAGTATGTCTGTGAGAAGCTCTTTATTTTCAGAGGCCCTGTGTCCGTTTATTATGTTGTAGGAGCTCATTATAGCGTATGGTTTTGCCTCTCTTACGATAGTTTCAAACGCCTTAAGATATATTTCTCTTGCCGCCCTTTCAGACACTCTTGAATCGCTGTTCTTTCTGTCAGTCTCCTTATTGTTTAATGCAAAATGCTTTACGGTAGCTGCTATATGCTGCGACTGTATTCCCCTTACCATGGCTCCTGCCATTTTACCTGTAAGGAACGGGTCCTCCGAATAATACTCAAAATTTCTGCCGCACAAAGGACTTCTGTGTATGTTTATGGCAGGAGTAAGCCATACGGCTATATTGTTTTCCTTTACCTCTCTTGCGCCGGCTCTGCCTACCTCATATACTATTTCGTCATTCCATGTACATGCAAGCATGGTGGAGCATGGGAATGCCGTTGTGCATACGCCGCATTCCTCCCATATTCTAAGACCTGCAGGTCCGTCCGCAGTCATAACTGAAGGTACGCCGTATTCAGGAAGCCCTCCAAAGCCACAGGTATTTGCCACGCCTGTGTTTGGCACGCCTCCAAGAAGCACTGCAAGCTCCTCGTCGGTAAGCTGCTTTATAAATTCATCTACCGACAATTTTCCCTCTGCTACCTCCGTAAAAGGCTTTATACCCTCCTTGTATCTCCAGCCCCAAAGTATATGTCCCTTAAGGTTTCTTACGGCAGGCGTCATTCCGTCAAGAGGCTCCTTTTCCATAAACGGCAGCTCATTGCTGTCAGGATTGTTAGGCTCTGACTGTGGAAGCTCCTCAAAGACGCCGTCGGACATCATTCTATGTTTAAGGGCCGCAGGGGCCAGCTTACTTGAAAGCTGCTTTAACACCGTATCCTTATCTACCTTATATATAAAAGCTGATTTCCTTGTATTTCTTACAGATGTGCCTGTATGGAAACAGTATTCTCCCTCCTCCAGCACATAGGCTGACTTAGCTGTCTTTCCAAGGTCATCATATGATGCAAAGTCATATGGTTTTACGTTAAGGGTAAGTATCTGTGTTTCCCCCGGCTTAAGAAGCCTTGTCTTCTTAAAAGCAACAAGGCTTCTCTTTGCCTTTCCAAGCCTTCCCTGAGGCGCCTCTGCATATATCTGCACTACCTCCCTGCCTGAAACGTCGCCTGTATTTGTTACCTCTACAATAAACTGTATTCCTTCCCTTACATCCTTTTCATTAACCGCGCTCTTATTTTTTTCCGTTATCCATATCTCATTTCCCGCCTCTGTCAGAAGTATTGTTCTAACTGACTTTTCCTCTACCCGGAAAGTAGTATAGGACATACCAAAGCCAAACTCATAATTTACCTTTTCATATGCGCCGGGAATAGTCTCAAAATATCTGTAGCCTACATAAATATCCTCCGTATAATCCACGTACTTATCGTTCTCATGGAAATTATATGATGAAGGATAGTCCTCCAGTGTTCTCGCAAAGGTGTCTGAAAGCTTTCCTGACGGACAGCCTATTCCGCATAAAAGCTCTGCTGCGGCGCTTCCGCCCTCCATGCCTCCCTGCCATGCCATAAGCACCGACTGTATGGCTTCATCGTCCTTAAACCAGCAGGTATCTACCATACCGCCTACATTCATTACTACGATAATATTAGGAAAATATTCCTTTACCTTTTCTACCATGGCCTTTTCTCCGTGAGTCAGATAAAAATCCCCGTCCTCAAAAATATTGTTTTCATCTGTATTTTTGTCGTATTTGCTCTTTCTGTCCCAGCCTTCACCTGAAAATCTGCATATAGAAATAACAGCCGTATCCGTAAATGCCCTTGCTCCCTTACACAGTTCCTCCGGAAGCGCAGGCTCCACCGTCATGCCCGGCTGTATTCCCTTATCATACTGCTCTTTAATGTTTTTCTTATAAAAATCTGCAAGCTCCTCATATACGCTTACCCTGTCCTTAAGCTGCTTTAAGCCCTCGTAGAGATTTACCGTATATTCTACGGTTACGTCGCCGCTTCCACCGCCGCCCTTTACGTAATCTATGGTTCCCTTGCCAAAGAGCGCTACCTTTGCTCCCTGTGAAAGAGGCAGCAGCTTGTTATTGTTTTTAAGGAGTACCATTCCCTCCTTTGCTGCCTCCTTTGAAAGAAGCTTATGCTCCTTACATGCCGTTACCCGTTCCCCATTTTCCCCTAATGGTAAATTAGGCTGATATATGCTTCTTTGCCACTTAATCATACGATTTTCCTCCAACATTATTGATAATTGTATATTACCACTTTTTTGTGAAAAGGTATACTTCTTTTTTAGGTATACAACAATATGCCATAATATGTTTAGAGTTTCAAGTGTTTTCTTCTGACGGTACACGACAAACGCATAAATGTGTTCCTCAACTAAATCATTGCATTTGATTTATAAAAATTTTAAATTCTTTATCTCCTTTTTAAAATAAAACTCGTCTCCGCTATAGTGTATATAAACGCTATTGCATATACAAGCATTGTTGCAGCCAATTCATCCGCCTGAATTGATTTGATACCCGCAATGCAAATTATTCCCGTTATTGCTACTAAAACCGCCGCTCCTATAGCTATTCGCGAAAAGACGTATTTAAGCACGTCCGACTCTCTTATTGGAAGGTACTTTATCTCAGAATACAGCTCTTTTATCTGAATTGCTTTAGGCTCATACATAATGTCTATGAACATATCAACAAATATTACCAGACACATAACGCTGTACCATTCCATACCGTCAGTTAACAGTCCATAGCTCCAGCCTGCGCATAGAATTATGCTGAATACTGCCAGTCCCCATTTTCTTCCGTATAGTGAAAATAACCCTTCATATATTCTTTTTATATCCTTATATGTGTTTTCTTTGGAAGCCGTCCTTTTTATCTGTATTTCACCCTTGGCTGCCATACCGGCTTCTTCCTTGATTTTGCCATGAGCTTCCTTATCCTTATAGTACATAACGGCGCTTATGTCAGGTATTTCCGTTACGATATTAAGCTCTTCAACCTTATTTCTTATACTGTCAAAGCAGGCTGTCATGGCTGTAACCGAGGTTTCCTTTTCTTCATATGACAATATTGCTTCCTTCGGCAGTGAAGCCAGAGCCTCCTTACTTCCCTTTAACAGCATATAGCTGTCATTTAAGCCTTCCCTGTCATAAAGCTCCACAGTTCCGTCTTCGTTTACAAATATTATATAATCGGCTTTTCTATCAATGTCATCCGTAAGGTGGGTAGCCATAATTACGGTAATATTTCTCTCTATTGTTATATCCCTTAAGAGCTTCATAAAGTCCTCCCTTAAGGATACGTCAAGAACACCCGCAGGCTCGTCAAGGAGCATTACCTTTACATGTCTTGCCAGCACAAGGGATATTTTTACCTTTATCTTATCGCTTGCGGAAAGCATATCTATCCTGTCTTTCCTGTTTATATTATACATATTAATATATTCCAGATATTCCTCTATCTTAAAGCCTTCATAGGTTTTCTCATGGATTATTCCGTTCTCATATACGGTAAGGTCCTTAAAAAGCTTCTGCTCCCCGGATATAATTCCTACGTTCCTTTTAAGATATACTAAATCCGTATGGTTGTTTAAGGTAATTTCTCCGCTATGGTTATCCTCCCTTCCACACAAAAGCTTAAGCAGGGTGGATTTTCCCGCACTGTTTCTGCCTACCATGCCGTACAGCATTCCCTCCCTTATGGAAAAGGAGGCTCCTCTTATAATATAATCATCTTTTCTTTTATACTTAAAATATAAATTATCCACACCCATTATAATTTTATTGTCAATTCTGTTGTCCCTGCTAATATCTTTATCCATATTTATACTATTATTTTTCATCCCATATCACCTCTATCATTCCCAGCATTTCCTCCTTGGAAATTCCTGATTTTTTACATTCTTTTACAAGCTCCTGTATATCGTTCTCTATTCCCTGTATTTTTTTTTCCTTAAGCATGTTTGTGTTCTGCTTTGATACAAAAAACCCCTTTCCTGCCTTGGAATATATAAGCCCCTCCTTCTCCAGCTCCTCATAGGCCCTGTTTGTAGTTATAATGCTTATCTGCAAATCTCTTGCCAGTCCCCTTATGCTTGGCAGAGGGTCCTCCTCCTTTATATTTCCTGCAATTATCTCATTTTTTACTGCCCTTACTATCTGTTCATATATAGGGAGGTTTATGTTGTTTGAAATTATTATGTTCATGGTTTTGCCATCCTTCCGCTTTCCTTGTTTCTTACCATAAAAGCTACCTAAAGGTTTTTATCATAAGGTTTTTCTTTACATATACGCATATATATACGCCATATGCGGCAAAGCTCAAAACTGCCAGAAGCTCCGGCAAAAAAAACATGAGCCTCATGATTCTTTCCCCTGCCGCATCTGCAATAATTTTCACGGCTAAAACCCAGACAAGGCTTAAGCCCTGCGCCATTTTCCACGTCTGTATTTCCTTTAAACCAAAGTTAATATATAACAGCCATGTATTTTTTATTATGACATATATAATCAGCGCGGCAGCCATAAAAAGCTCCTTTAATACAAAAGCATATGACAGCCTTTCGTCTGACAATATGTATATAATATAGCTAACGGCTTCTATAACTGCACACATTAACAGCTCAACAGCGACCGTAACCCTATACTTAGCTTTTATATACTCCCCCACATTTACGGGTATGGCGTATATACAGTCAGAAATATTGCTTTTAAGCATGGAATCGCTTATTGCTATAAATGGAATTATAATATATATTTTTTCGTTTACACACACTGCGCTGAAAAAACCTATAAAAATAATAGCCAGTGTTATTGTAATAATATAATTATATGGCTTTTTTATTTTAGCAGGAGGAAAATCTGAATATACCTCCTGCAATACAAGCTTTTTCATTATATATTGCCTCCTTCCCTTATTTCCCTTATGCTTTTTCCTCCATCCTTTTAAAATACTCCCTAATTCCTCCTTCTTCCATAAGCTTCTCTATATCCGTTTCACAATCCACCCTGCCATTCCTTAAAGTAACAATATAATCTGCTATACCCTCCAAATCCTCCGGCAGCTTAGTTGACATAACTACCGTATGCTCTCCGGCAGCCATAATATCTGAAAGCCTTCTCTTTACCTCTATCCTGAATACCGGGTCCATGCCCTCCATTGCGTCGTCAAAAAGCAAAAGGCCTGCATCATGGGCAAGGGCAAAGGCGAGCTGCAGCTTAACCGCTTGTCCCTTTGACATTTTTCTGATTATTTTGTCTGTATCAACCTTCATCTCCTTACACAATCCTAAAAATTTTTCTTTGTTAAAGTCCCTGTAAAATCTGCCGTACATTTTCATGCAGTCTATAGCTGATAACTGCTCTCCAAAGGGGCATTTATGAAAAATAAAGCCTATTGTTTCCTTAGCCTTTTCAGGCTCCTTTATTAAATCATATCCCCCTATGCGTATTTCTCCCTTTGCAATTCCGTGTATTCCCGCCATGGCTTCCATAAGGGTTGTTTTCCCTGAGCTGTTTTTTCCTATAACAGCCGTCACAAAGCCCTTTCTTATATTAAGGGAAATATCCTTCATGTGGAAGGTATTGTTTATGATGCTTGCGCCGTCTATGGAAACAGCGGCTTTAGTCTCTTTCTGTAATTCCTGTAAATATGCCGCCATTATACGCACCTCCTTACTGATTTTCATATAAAAAACAAAACTGATAATATACTGTATATATTAATATATACAGTATATTATCAGTTTTGTCAATACAAAATATAAATATGTATGCAAAAATTTTACTATTGACTTTTAAACATCAACCATTATCAATCATAAGGATGTATTTTTTCAGGAATAAGCTCAGCCATAGCATTTACAGCAAGCCGTGTCAGGTCATAACGATACCACACATAATCAGAATCTGTAAATTGCATCCAAACCATAATTCCGTTCCAGCCATTTTCATATACAGACTTATATTTATCTGCAAGCGTCATATTAATTTCTGCCCCATCATCATTATGTGTTTCACCGATAATACATGGCTTTTTATCCTTAAGTCCAAATTCGTAAGGAGATTTATCCCATGGAAATCCAAACCAGGGCTTCTGCCAGTTATAATAGTGAGTGCTGTAAAAATCAAGGTATGCCTTACTGTCATCTGTCAATTTCCGGAGATATTCGTCGGATACCTTGTTTCCCTCGTATTCATCGGAATTATATTTTATAATGCCTATTCCGACAGTTACAAGAATATCGCTGTTCTCATGAATTACCGCTGCGCACTTCCCAAAGAAATATGAAAGCTTCTCCCAGCCAATCCTTCCGCATTCCTCGTTTTCATATACCCAGTCAGGCTCATTCATAATATCTATTGCAAAGATATATTCTTCATCTGCATATCTTGTACAGAATTCCTTTACATATTTTTCAGCGTACTTATCAACTTTAGCCTTATCCGAAATAAGCGCCTGCCATTTTCCTGCGCTGCTTTTCGGTTCCTTGAAATGGTCAAAGGAAAGAAACGTAGGCATAACATATATTTTATGTTTTTCAGCCAGCTTAAAAAGCCTGTCAAGATTATCCCAGTGTTTCTCATTTATCCCGGTTATATTTCCCTCATTATCAAGCCTTATAATATCTTCGCCGTTACAGTTGAGCCATATTCTTGTACAGTTAATATTATCGCCGGCAAGTCTTGCAAACTCTTTATCCCAAAATTCTTCATCCATATTTCCGGTGAAATCGTTCCATTTCTGCCATGGAGTATTTACTCCGTTTATCCAAAGTGTTCTGCCGTTTACGACAAAATCAGTACCTGCAACGCTTACTCTTGCAGAATGCTCTGATTTATGTCCAATCGTTTCCGTAGCTTTATTTTTATCATCCTTTGAAGAGGCATCTGTTTCCTTTTCGGTGATTCCAGCTGCTCCATTATTGCTGCTGCACGCGGAAAAAAGCAGCATTGCTGAAAGCGGCAGTAAAAATATTGTTTTGAGTTTTCTAAGCATAGCTATTCTCCTTATGTTATATATAGGACATCTATACATATGCCGCAATAAGCTTAAGGGTATTTTCCACTCCGTCTCTATGGGAACGCTCATATCCGTGGGACGCATACACTCCCGGGCCTATAAGCCCATGCTTTGCGTCTGCGCCTCCGCTTATTGCCGCGTCCGCGTCGGAAGCGTAGTGAGGGTAAATATCGGCGGCATAATCTATTTTATTTTCCTTTGCCGTACTTACCAGCTTTTTTACAACGTCATAATGGTATGGTCCTGCGCTGTCCTTTACGCATATTGATACCTGACGCTCCGTACATTTAAGGCCTTCTCCCACGCAGCCCATATCAACGGACAAAAGCTCTGTGACTTCGTCTGCTATAGGCGCCGAGGCTCCGTGACCTACCTCCTCAAAAACTGTTATGTGCTCATATACCTTTCTTGACGGCGTTATGTTATTATCCTTTAAATACTTTGCGTATCCCAGAAGTATGGCTGCGCTTAGCTTATCATCAAGGAAACGGCTTTTTATATAGCCTGTTTCTGTTATTCTTGTACGGGGCTCCACACATACGAAGCAGCCTGTTTCTATTCCCAGCCTTTCCGTATCCTCTGCATTTTTTACATTTTCATCTATAACTGCCTCAATCGTATCAAAGCTTCTCTTTTTGTCATTATATTCACCGTTCACATGTATTGAAGCATTGATAAGCTGTATGGTTCCGGTATAAATTCTGTCGTCGTATGTGTATATACGGCAGTTTTCGCCCTCTATATTGTTTGCGTTCAGACCTCCGGCAGGAGATAACCGGAGCGCTCCGTTCCCTCTGCCACCATTGCGCCTAACGTGTCCGTGTGAGCCATCAGCACAAGTCCGTTTCCTAAGCCTCCCATGTCCACCAGTATACCGCCCTTTACGGTTTTAACAGGAGTATAGCCTAAACGTGTATATTCCTCCATAAGGTAATCGCATACCTTATCTGTAAAGCCTGTAGGACTGTCGATTGATATAAGCTTTTCTGCCTGCCCTAAAATATAGTCTACGTATTTCTTCATTTTTGTTTTCACGCCCTTCATGTATTTTATTAGATACTTTATTATAATTTATAACCATGCCTGTTTAAATTTTTACACCTTTTCATAGGTATATTTAAACACATCACCCTTAACTATGTATATATCATGCTCATCATCATAGGTATAGCAGAGATAATCTCCCTTGTCTCCATGCATATATGTTTCATAATCCCACTTAGAAAAAACCTTGGTGGGCTTATCAATCATTTTTGCGCATATTTTAGCTCCGCCTCTGCTTTTGCACCTGTTGGCATAGGGCATAAGCTCGTATATTTTATTATCCCTTATGGCTCTTACTGAAGGAGAATAATCATAGCTCTTTTCATAGCTGCCAGGAATAATTTCGTATTTTTTTTCAAAGGCTCCTTTTTCTATAGGATATATCTCCCCAAAATATCCAATCATAAGATATATTTCCTCAGACGCCCTCACAAACATATCGCCCTCTAAGGTTCTCACATTACATTCTGTTCCCTCCTTAAATATATCTGTTGTTCTTACATATCCGTATATATTAGGTTTTTTCTCATATACTCCAAAGCCCTCCAAATCATCTATTCCATCCTTAGCATATATTACATTATATGTGTCGTAATATTCCTCAACCCTTGAGAATAAGTACGCCTCAATGCTCATATCGTCATAGGTCTGAACAAACTGGGATTTACTTATAAAGCCTCCCGCTTTATTTAAGTGACCTCCTCCGTTTCCTACGCCTCTTGTAAGATATTCTGCCATTTCACTTGCCGAAACCTCAGGCACACAGCTCCTTAAGGAAAGCTTATAGCCCTCATTGCATTCATTGAAGATAATGCATACGTCTATGCTGTCTACCTGCAATATTAAATCCCCCACAAGTCCCAGTATGTTAGGGTCGCATGGATTAGACTTTATTACCGACAGTCTCTTTTTTTCATCATAGCTGTATCTTATCATGGCTATTCCTGCCGTCTCAAGCTCCTGAAGTGTAAAGTTTGAATGGGTAAGCCTGTTTAAAAGCATTTTATTTATGCTTAAATATTCAATCATATCCATTTCAATAGGATGTCTCATTTCCGACAGCTCGTTGCTGTCCATAAAAAGCCCGTAGTAAAGCGCCGTAGATATATTTATATCCTTGTTTACATCATAGCCCTCGCTTCGAAGCATATCAAATATAATGGTGGAGCAGCTTACTATATTGTTTCTTATCTCCGCCATATCATCAGAATGCTTTCCCGTATTGTGATGGTCTATCATAGCTATATTTTCCCCGTCAAAATGCGTCACATTTCCCTCTCCGTACTGACAGTCGACAGTAATTAAAAGCTCAGGCTTTATAGGACTTGTCACATATTCTACAGGTATTTCCATCTCCTTTATCATAAGAAGAATGTTGCTTTTTGTAATCTTGTTTATTCCTCCGTATATAAGGCGTACATTTTTACCCTTATCCTTAAAATATCTGTATAAGCCGTAGCCTGAGCCTACGGCGTCTGCGTCAGGATTGTCGTGCATCTGTATAACTATTTCATTAAATTTGTCAAGCGTACTTAATTTCATATTTTTATTCCCTTCTGTCAGCTTTAACGGCTTTTTACTTTTGAAGCTCAATAAGCTTATTTACATCTACGGTAATAGCAGGTCGTATTCCAAAGCCCTCTACTCCCGCCTGCCTTTCAAACATATTTTCCTCTGTGTAGCCGTCTCCAACGCAATATATTTTACTTGAGCTATCCTCCACAGGCTCTCTTAAAAGCCAGTAGAAATTTTCCATGCCTATATCGACGGAATATGCCTCATACCAGTCTGTGGCGTCCTGGCTCCTTGCTTCCTCCGTGGGCTTTGCAAGGACAGACATTCCCGCCTCCTCAAACCATTTAAGCTCAGCCCTGGACAGTAAAAATACCCTGTCCTCTGTTTTTATTATATTATCCTTTGCCAGAGCATTTCCCGGAGTTTCTACCACGGTAGTTTTAATCGCTGACAGCTCCTCTCCTGTAAAGCCGTTTAAAAAGCCTGCCTCTGTATTATAGCCGTTCTTTTTGTCTGACATTGTCCCTGCCAAAGGGGCCTGCCCCTCATAGCTTACGGTTTCACTGTCACTGTTAAGCCATGTGCGGATATTTGAAAGACTCCAGTCACTGTTTCCCCTTACCTTTATCTGAAGCTCCATGTCTGTGTCTGCCTCCGTATTCTGCTTCCAGTAATCCTTTCCATCATATTTGTTATATTCTCCTCCCTCAGCCGCGTCAAAGGCCTTCATTGTTATAATATCCCTTGAGACAAGCACCGCTTCCCTTCCGTCGTCTGATATTTTAAGAACTCTCCAGCTTATTTCCTTATCAAGATAAGTTCCAAGGCTCACAGTATCCCCAAGGCTTAATTTGCTTATTTCCTCATTTTTTGTACTGTCTTCCTCCTCCTTATCATTATTTGTACCGCCATTCGTAATGCTGACCGGCAGCCTTTCCTGTCCTTTATCCTTAATGTCGTCCTTATTATCCCTTGACAATATGCCATATATAAGAAATCCTATAGCCGCCAATATTATTACCGCTGATGCTGCCAATGCCGAAACGGCGCAAACCCTGCTCCTATGGCTTTTTGTTTCCTCCTGCCCTTTGCTTCCGGCTTTGGCGCTGCCATTATTTCCTGCTATATCCTCCACACAGTCAAGTATATTTTCATAGCTGTCATCCTTGCTCCTGCTCATCCACTGATGTGTCATAAGAAAATATTCCATGGACTTTGTAAGCTCTACCTCCTCAAGCTTATATATTATAATGGGAATTTTATGACTGACAGCCCTTTCTATTTCCCTAGCACATGAGGCGATTTGTTTGCTTCCTCTGACAAAAGCACTACGACAGCATCCGATTTATCTATTCCATTTACTATTTCCTCTGCATATTCCCTTCCGGCGCGAATATCTCTGGCAGCCAAAA
>ERZ777011.999-NODE-999-length-35341-cov-20.430709_pt1 | contig 35341 bp, 28 predicted proteins | sample MGYA00374964_ERZ777011 | MGnify/ENA primary metagenome ERZ777011 (study PRJEB29310, sample SAMD00008975) | mouse gut metagenome | study: EMG produced TPA metagenomics assembly of the Metagenome analysis of fecal microbiota from mouse which was promoted...
TTAACGCAAACATACATTACATTAAGGAATTGATAATCTGCAATTCTCTTGGGTCTGCAAAACCGTCACATTTAACCATATTTATAAATAACCGTTTTGCTGCGTCTAATTTTTCAATACTTAATTGCTTGATTATAGCGACATCTTGACCGAGATCATATTCCTGGATAATTTCCATCTCAGGTTCGGAAATGTGTAGGTCGACAAGAACACCATCCAAGAATTCTACCTCATGAGGATCAATGAAACCATCAGTCTCCATAATTTTTATCAAGACTGAAACAATAGCATATTTTTCTTGCCTTGTAAAGATTTCGTTCATCATAATTATTGAAGATGTGATTTGAAAAAGTCATGATACTGATTGTTACCGATATTGATTACCAATAGGTTCTCTTTTGCTCGCGTGATGCCGGTGTATAGAAGTTCTGGTGAGGTTACAATATATTCATCACTGTATATGTCATTTTGAATAATACATATGATAGTTGGTGCCTCCCATCCTTTAAAGCTTTGAATCGTCGATATTTTTAGATTACGAGTTACTATCGTAAAACGATTCTTCAATACCTTTTCAAGCCTCTCCAGATCTTGTTTGTATCCGTAAGATGCTTGACTCTTCTGACGTGATATCCTATCAATGCCTTCTTTAGAGACAAAAGTAGTTGTTGTTCTTTTACCTGATTCACCTCTATATTTATAATCCAATTCTCGTAGCAAATTGGTTTGAGGTGCCAGTATGGCTACATCTGAAATATTTATGCCATTAGCCTCAATAAAATCTTTACATATTGAATAAACAGTTTCAGCTAATACTACAGAGTCGCTTGCATTAGAGACATTATGATATTGCATAAGATTAAATTGAATGCCAGAGTCCAGATTTGATGATTCATTTGCCTTTTCTATATCATCAGGATTCCCAATAAAATGTCTCTGAAATTCCATCGCTAAATTGGCAAGAGACGGATTGGAAAATCTATGGCTCTTTGTCAAATCTTTATTCCACAAACCGGGAATAACTCCAAGTAAAATATTACCTTGACTATCAATTTCCCTATGGTATATATTCTGCTTTGGATCTCCAAATACAACAAACTCCCCGTTTTCTTGTAAAAAGTTCCGTCTAATTATTTGAAGCCAAGATGCCATATAGTCCTGAACCTCATCTATCAAAACGGCATCATATTTTGGGAGCTTTGATTTCACAGATTTAAAAAATTCCTCATCATCGTATGACTCAAAATACACATGAAGATTATTAGCATTCGCATGTTTGCGAAAAAATCTGTGATAGTAATCAATGTGAATTTTATCCCATGGAAAATCAGCTCGAACCTGCGATAGACGCATTTTCATGTAATTGACCAATGAAATATTGAATGTGAGAATCAGAATATTACCCCCAGTCCGTACTTGTGCATTAACGGCTCTATTTGCCAATGCTTGGGTTTTTCCTGAACCTGCAACTCCACTAATCTTTCGTTGACCACCAGCTACACTTTTGGAAAGATTTTTTTGTTGGGTGGACAACTTAACTTCAACCCCCTCTCTGTAGGAATGCCACGCAGGAGATAAATCTTGTTTTAATTGCTCAAGAACAATCGCATCAAAAACGTCAGAACGATAATGGAACCGCAAATCATCAAAAAAATGAATGGCGACTTTATTGGAAGGATCATTAGCGGTATTTAAGAAATCGGAGCCATATACTTGTATCCATTGCTGATCTCCGAATAACTGTTTTGCCTGTTCTTGAGATCCTTTTGTACAAATAAGGACCTTTTTGACAAGTGAAAGATTACGGCTATTATCAATTACGGCCTCTGTAAACTCTTTAATGTTTTCAATTATGAGATTCTGAGAATTTTCAAGAGATGTATAAGGAGATTGTATTGTACGGATTTCTCCATTCGTATCTTCCACATCTATTAACCAATGATCATCAGCATTTACCTTACTCTTTGTCAAGGGTTCCTCAAATACAGAAATGACTACAACCCCGACATTTGGTCGTATTATTACAAAATCGGGGGTAGTACCATTTAAATCAGGATTAAGATATATCAAATCAGATGGAGAAAGAATACTTTGTAATCTGTAATATACCCATCCCTTTTCCAATGAAAAAAGCTTGTTGCTTATCTGTAAATTAATATCATATTCTCCATATATTGGAGTTTGAGCTTTTTCCTGAGGGTTATATTTCGATAAATCCAATGACGTGCCATTATATACAAAGCCTTTGGTCTTGCATGTAAAGCAATAATTGGTATCTGAGGTACGACCATAATTATTGTTGGCGATATTCGAGAAATATTCTGAAGCCTGAAATATTTCACTAAATCTGTCTATCCTGAATGCATTGGCATTCAAGGGTCCCGCGCATAGAATATAGTGCATATGGCCTGGAATAGCCATACACTTTGCAAGTTTACCTAAATCAATATTTGTCACATCCAATATATTGGAAAATACGTGGATGACATAATTCTGTTCATAGGAGACACTGCTGATTTCATTGCCATCCGAAAACGAAGGCAAATACTCATTGATCGGGACAACTCGCACGCCGTTGTTAGTGGCTTTTTTCACATTAGCAACAGCCCTATTTAAAGACGCTTGCGATGGTTCAATAAGCGTAATCTTTTTAAGCCATTGTGTGAGATCTCTTTCTTTAAGAAAATCTACGACACATACCGTGCCAATTCCTTGACCACATCCCCAATCTACGATTTCCAATGATAACGAGCCATTATTCTCTTTAGGCGGGAACGGCATATTTTGTAAGACGGCACGGCATTTTGACTGGTGCATCTCTCCGTATGCGCCAATATAGCAATCTAAGCCCTCATCGCTCTTGAGTAAATGCAAACCATGATTAAGTTCTGGATGTACATATGGACGATGACGGAACTGAGCTGGTATATGTGCCTTACAATTATCTATAATTGCATCCATTGTAAGGTTGCAAATACTGCTTATTCTTTCTTGATAACTCATATGCCTATGATTTTATCTCCGTTAGGATTGGTTTTGTGACGTCTCCAATTAGCTACCGCTGCATCCTTGCTTGTATTTGCATAGCAGTATTCGCAAAGATGCGGACAAGTGTTGTACTGACCTATGTCTTTACTTATAATGCAACCACAGAACTGACGTTGGCCCTTATCCTTATTATTCTTTCGCTTTATAGCATAGGTATCGGATGCTACCATTATGGCTCCTTCCGGAATCTGTGGACTGTCTTCAAACTCTTCAAACATAGATGGGGCAGATGGCTGAACCTTTCTGACATCCACTTTCAAGAAATCCATCAATTCCTTATCGTGGTATTCAAATCGAATCATAAGGTCGTCATCTACGCAATGGTTGTGTTCAATACCATATTGCTCAATGTCAATTTTTTCGCCACAAGTGGCAAGTTTAAAATTCCATCCACGCTCCTTATTCATTTCTGAGAGTCTCGCGGCAAACTCATTCATTGATGCCTCATCCCACTCAATATAGTTGATACCGTTCTTTTCAAGGTTGGACTTGACCTTGCGATATGACGCAATGTCAGCAAAACTGAATACAAGTTTCTCAGTATAATTCTTAAGCTGGTCACCTATGTTTCTGACTTTACCAACCAAATCATCAATACTGATTTTATCTGTAAGAATCATGGGGTCAAATCTCCAGACAACACGTTCTTTACCCAATATATCAACCAACATCTTGAAAGTTTCAATACGCAGACTCAATGGAGGCACTCCCTTCTCAAGCCCTTCCGTTTCGTAATCATTCAATGTGTATTGTATATAGCAACCTATGTCTCTTTCGGTCAGATAATCAAGATGCTCCAGGAGCGGCCTTGGATTCTTTGACCAGAACACAATAAATCGTGTATTGCTATAAGCCACATACGAGGTAACACCGTTGAACGGATTAGTCCAAGCCGAATACCCACGCTTCAATCTCTCAAAGAACCAATCGGCATAGAATGCAGGAATATCCGTGCTTCTGCTTGCCGATACAATTACCGGTGCCTGAGCTTCAACACTGACACCCGAGTCCAAAGTTATCCGTATTTTATCTGTTGACTTTGCCATAATTGTAATTGTCTATCATTCCGTCAAGCAATTGCCTCCGATATACTTTTGATAGTTAAGCGCATTCGTAACCTTACCCAATCCATGGTCTGGGTCAGGTACATAAATGCATTTATCAGCCTTTAGTTTCTCTAAATATTGACGAACCTTCGGTGATAATGTCGGACAATCTAGCATATACCTGTCTGCGATAATTATAGTATGTTCCTTTGCCCGACTTGTGGCCACGTTGAAAAGATGTTGCTCAAGTGTTCTGATATATGAATAGTCTGGTATAAAAAATATCGTTATTTCTGTCGTCAAGCCTTGAACTCTTGCCACCGTATCAATAATTAGATTCTTACGTGTTCCAGACATTCTTGCAATAGCCAACTGCAATGCACCAACAGTCTTCTTCATACATGTTAGCACTGCAATTTCCTTATCTTTATTATCATTTAGTATTTTGGAGACAATGAATGCCGTCATCATTGTAGCAAATTGCGGAGTATTATCTCCTGAAGGCATGTCTGTCAAAATGAGAGTCGGACCTCCATCCTTACAAAGTACTTTGCACATTGAAGGAATATCATAATACTCTTTCGACTCAGCAGCTACAAGAGAATCATTATAGAACAATCCTGTATATTGAGCTGCTCGTTGACCAAAACGATAGGTTTTGGTCAATTGATATATTGGCGAAGAACTATTATTTGATAACAACTGGAATCCATTTATCAAAGGAGTATAGCCCTCTCTTCTAATAATATCCCCATTAAGTATGACTATAGGTGAAAGCTGATGAGTATCACCAACCCAAAGAATCTTCTTACCCATCTTCCGACTAGCTGCAAACATCGCTAATATAGCCTGACTTGCCTCGTCCATAATAACATAGTCGAATGGTTGTTCTATGGATAAGTCAGCAGCAAAGGCACTTGCGATATAATATGTTGAAAGCACTAGACATCCGGGTATTGGAGCTATGCTCTTTATAGATTCAAGATTTTGGAGTTCACGAGCCTCGTCTAGCGTGACATTGGTTTTCAGAACTTTTTCATCTTTTAAGAATGGCGCCATAGCAGGTTTATCTGCAACTTCCATCAATGCGCGGTTTGTTAATGCAGTAACGAGCACAGACTTACCCTCTGCACAAAGTCTTGCACAGAGTTCCGCTATAATATATGTCTTGCCAGTACCAGGAGGTCCCTCCAAGATCATAGTATCAGTTAACTGAAGTTGTGTATACACAAAGGAAGGCACATTGTCGTTCTTTATGAGTACTGGCTTCCATTCTTTGCTATGATAGTTTTCGTCAAGTACAAATGAAACGCCTTGACTTATTGAATCTTTTACGACCCGTTGTAGATTTAGCGTATAATCAATCGGTGGACGTTGTGGGGCAAATGTGAGCACAATTCCAGGCGTATCTTTGATATAATTTGCAAAATCAAGAGATACCTTAGAGAAAATCACCCATGAGTAATTGTGCTCTCCAGTTGGAGATATCTCTACGCAGACGCACTCAGTTGAGTTGTATCGTACTTTATACAAATCACGATACGTCTTATCACCCCAATTCCGGTAGTCCTGAAGAGCAGGAGGAAGAACCATACATACAAGGAATTGCCCTTTCCGAGGTAAGGTACGAGAATGAGAGAATTTCATTACCATCTGTCCTTCCTTAAAAGAGATAAATTGACCAACAAACATCTCGTTGCTATTTTTGAGCAACGAGATAGCTGTTGTCAAATAAGTCTTCTTGAATTCCTCCGTTTCAGCCGTTAACTCGTCTTCAAGGAATTGCCAATGCTTTTGTCTGCTGATTATCATTAGTCGATATGAGTTGTGCCTATAATGGGTGGGAGGCAGTTTTCTTTAGCTTTAGCTTCGAAAATCTCTGCCATGGTCACATCGTTTTCTACCTCTTTCAGCGCACGAGAATATCCATGATCACTGCTTTTGATAGGTATGCACTTCCCGGAATTATACATTTTTGCTATTTGCGACACGTTAGATTCACATATATGCTTTATCGTGTTAACGCAATTCTCCAACTGTTCTGGAACAAAGTCGAAGCAACAACGTTCTACGAATCCAATAGGCATCACATTACCAAAATCAAATGTAATATTGCCGCCAGAATTGTTATTGCTGAGCGATTGCTTTGCTACGGCCGCGAGCGTTTGCAGAGCAGCACGCGAGTAAAGAGGCAGATTATCCAAGTTGAAAGAAAAATGTCTTATCGGCAATGCATACAATGGAATGCATTGTAAACCTGATACCGTCAAAATCCAGAGCTCAGAGCCTGGCTTAGAAAGTAGTTGCCAATCATACCAGTTTAAGTCAAAATATCTGTACTGTGGCCCCTTGTAGCTATGCACAACAATGGGTATCTCATTACCATCTTTATCTGATATTCCATACAGTTGACTATAAGAATGACTTGCAATCCTTTCGTTGTCAAACTGTAAGCCAAGTTCGGGATTACGTTCGTTTAGCTCTCTATAATACTTCACAACAGCAGCCTTCGCTTCAGAAACATACTGTTCAATTTCTTCCAGAGAAAGTCCCGCATATTGTACTTGATCTGTTCTAACAAGTTGGTGATTGCCATCCGAGTCGACAACCTCAATCTCATACGACTGTGGTACGAGTTCTACTTTAGCTTCGACTTTGTCTTCACCTCCTGTAGGAGTCTCGCCTCCAACATCCGGGGCATCATCACTTGCAAGTTTCTCGACGAGTTCTTTAACCTTGTCGAATTGACTAGCGGGACAAATCTGAAGAACAGCTTTAATATTATTCAAATCTTCAATTGTATTGTCTTCGAGGATCTCCTTAACGGCGCGAAGCTTCTCGTCTCCTTGCTGTACAATGGAACCGACTAGATCCATTGTTGTCCCTTCACCCAATGACCCTACGATAAGAGCGTTTTTCTTCTCATTATAGAAGGTCATTATATCTTTTAGCTCTACGATGGTATTACACAATTTACCTATAGTGAATACCAAATAACAAAAGTCCTTGTCCTGTTTGTTTCCATCATAATGCTCAAGTTTGAGATCAATATACTCGCCGATTTCTTTCAAGGTTACCGGTGTTGTTTCGAGATAGCTTGACAAACTGGAGTTAAGGGAAAACATTTCCTCTCTGAAATCACGCTTAATATGCACATTATTCGCGCATAACTTTTTCAGATCCTCAGGAATATTATCATCCTTACGAACATCTTGAAATCTACAGAAATTGTTATTTTGGTTGAGCCAAATACCAATACCATGTTCGTTGTCTGTAATTATGTTCCAATACTTTTTGGTCTTGTATGTGTGTAGGAATTCTATGAATCTATCAATCCAATGAGTAAGATCTAATGTCCCTATCACATTTTCTTCTGCTGTGAAGGTAGTTGAAAGCCCTTTAAATCCTTCAAGATTGCCGGAATTTGAAATTCTTTGAGCTAAGAGTTTGATGTAAAACTCTTGTGCAAATCCCCAGTTAAAACCAGTGGCTGTCTCGATGTACTTTGTCTCTTCAAATGGGAACCCAGATATAGTCTTGGCAAAGTCATACAAGTTACGTTCCTCAGGAACACCCGAATCTTGTTTGGCAATAATCGTGATTGTGTGACGGGCAATAGCCTCCTTGGTGGAATCATTGCTATCGTCAAATCTTTTCTTTACATATTCATAGATGTCTTTAATGGTAAGAGGATTATGTTGCTCATAACCAAGAATGGCTCTATGAAGAAGTTGATGACGATACACGTCGACTGGAGAATTGGAATTATATGCACGATTAGCCAAATCCTTGAATTCCTCAGGAATCGAACAATCGTAACGCAGTTCACTTAACTTTTTGAAGCACTTCTGCTGATTTGGGAACACAACTTGTTCCTTAATCAAATCGCCATGAGAATTGTCACGATAGAACTGAAGATATGTATTCAACCATGCAAGTGTTTCTTCCTCTGACTTGGCTACCACGAAAAAAGTTGATGCCATTGTAGGAACATTGGTGTTGATTGCAGAGTAACTATTGTTAAACCAGTAATTATCTGCTTCCTTCCATAAATCTGTCTCTGTAATATTTACCATATTGTATTCTGACATATTACGATATGCTTTACAGAATTCATAGATGTTGCGACGTTTCTTTAAATACGCAACGTCATCGACATTAGGGTAAAGAGAGAGTAAACTATGTGCAACTACAGATTTAACATCAACACATGTGTTGTTTTTATGAATGTTTGTGCCTTGCTTTACATAGGCATTCAGCACCTCAATCATTTCCTTCAAACTGAAAGGCTGAAGAGTGTTGCCGAACACTGTTGCATCAACACTTGCATCCATAAGGATGTCCTGTACCGTGGCATTATCCTGATTAACACTATTGTAAATGGATTTCAGTATTTCTGGAATACGAGAAGAATGGTCAGATTTCAAGTCTTTGAGCAACTTAAACTCACCCTTCTGATTAGGGATGATTGCGTACTTATCAAAATCAATGAGTAGATTCTGATCAACAAGGAACTTAAAAACATTGTTTAGCCATTCTAATGTCTCGGATTCTATTTTGTTAATCTTTACGCAGAGCGCAGAAAGGTTCTGTAAAGCGGACAAGTCTGTAAGGAAATCGTCTTTCTCGTATTTCAATTTTGATCCCCAATTGTCATACTCGGGACGAACGACTTCTAGCCACCCATGAAGGTGTTCAAACTTAGGTAATACACCACGACCAATATATTTACCATGAAGAAGGCTAAAAAATTTCTCATTAATCTCCTTTGTTGCTGTAGTGGAGAATGCGGGTACTGAGAGATTCCTCAAAATATCAACTCCAGCATCTGTTTCTACCAACTGTTCATCAAGAAGTTGCTTTCTCCATCTAAGCTGGAGATTCTTAATCCATGGTGCTGCAACATCTTCACTATACTTTTCGGAGGATTCAGGAATACGAGACGATGCTAACAGATACCTGTTCGTGGCACTATGGCTAATTAGCCATTCATTAAACTTAAACACCGCATTTATAGCCTTATCGACAATTTGCCTATTAGATATACAACTTGGATGATCCGCACTATTAAGTAGCAGACCATTGCGTCGTTCTGTAGGGTTAAATTCAAAACCGTTTAGCGTATATGGAAAATAGAATTTCTCTGATCCGATGAGAGGGAAGTCTCGATATAGTACGGGCTGTTTGTTGTCGCGTTTTACGATCTCATACATACCATTATTCAGAATAACCTCCGTAGTCAATGCTACATCATCGGTAATGTAGCTAAGGTAAGTCTTGGTAATCTTATCTATAACAACTTTTGACAGGCGTACATTTTCATCCAAATCTTCGGAATTACATGTATAGACTACATCCGTTCCATTTATGCGATTTATGACGCGTACCTGTTTTATCTTTTCTGATTGGGTTACCAGCGTTATAGGGAGAGTGTTAATAAGGTCTTCAAGTCCGGCAATAGCAGACTTCTGCTTTTCTTCCGTAGTTAGATGATATGTGAAGACAGTATTGAAAGATTGCTCGGTACGACTAGCCTCGTAGTTATCTACTATCGGATAAGTGGTCTCAATGTGACGAAGTTCCTCTAGAGTGGATGCAATACGTGGCAACAAGTCTTCAGAACGATATCCGCTTCTATCCAAACTAATGTCAAAACGGCGGTGTACACCCATATAGGAAACGATACCCTCAACATCGATGATGTCTGAGAGGAGGTGCGTGCAAATGAACCCAGTGCCAAACTTGCCCGTTTGACCCTCAAGATTTTGTGAGTCCTTCGAACTTACTTGTTGAACGAGTCCGGTAATATTCTTGGTGCTAAAACAGTCTCCGTTATGTCTGAATTTTAGTGTTTCCGGTGATATTAATTCAATTTCAACAGACACTTTACCAAAGCGATTTGGAACATCTTTTGCGTTCTGCAAAAGCTCCCAAACCCAACGCTTGGCGGATGCAGAGGGGTCTTCTCTGATTTGAGATAATAGCTGTAGAATTTTATCAGCAGTTAACTTATAATTATTATAAGCTATCTCATCATCCACAGTCATCTGTTTATTCATATCCATTATTATAGCTGTTGATGTTTATATCAGCACAATCGTTTATATTTGTATACCCTGAGTTTGATAAATGTAAACCCGAAAGTCCATTAGAATTTCATTTTTTTGATGATACAATTAATTCTGTGTTATCGACCTTTAGAAGATTTGAAATCTCATTAAGTGTATACAAATCTGGTTGGGAGGTGTTCGTGCACCATTTGGAGACAGTGACGGGATCTTTGCCTAATTGTTGGGCGAGCCATTTGCCGGTGTGGCCGGTTTCGGCTAATACTGCTTTTATTCTATTTAGTTTCTGTCGTTCTGTTTTTGTCTCCATTGATTGATTTATTAAATTTGAACGCAAATTTAACCCATATTTGTGACCCGAACAAATTTGACAGTATGTTTTGAGCATAAGACAGTAAGATATCATCAAATATAATAAGGTGATTCGCTCCTGTGAAACAGCTGCTACGTTTAATAGGATCGATTCTTTGATAACTGTTTTTATTTTAATCCGAATGGGGCGAAGTGGCAGCGGGCGAGGAAACGGTCGACGTCGGATTGGGTGTACCAGTATTTGTCGCCGTGGCGGGAGTAGCCGAGGAGGCCATTGTCGCGGAGACGTTTCAGGTAGCGGTCTTTGACTCCGAGGAGAGAGATGAGGGACTTGTTGTCGTAGATATATGGGCTGGTCTCGGGTAGGTTTTTCAGTTGGGCGTGGAGTTCGGTAAGTTTGTCATAGATGACTTGCAATGAGATCTGGGCTTTGTTGTCAATCATCGGCAATGGATGTTTGAGGATTCGGTAATGGTCGGCAACATTTGCCACAACGCCGGGACGACTGCCACGGTCGTAAATAACAGCCGTAAGACTGTGGTTTTATAATCGAACGAATTTCAACGTAGAAGGTGCTATTTGGTCGGCTGTCTAACCAGTTGTCCAACCGGATGGCCGGTCAACTATATAGCCAGTTAGATAGCCAGCCAGATAGCCGGGTGGCTATCTGGCTATTCAGTCGAATGGCCGAACGGCTGAATGATTAGCCGGCTATTTGGCCAGACAGTTAGACGGCCATACGGCCGAGTGGCCGGACAGCCGTCCGGCCAAACAATGGTTGTTTCAGACGATTATGCTGCAAAGTTATGATATCGCTCTCCGTATTTCCAAATAATTCAGGGCATTGTCCGTGTATGTCTGTGCAGCGTCTGCTTATGTCCGAGTAATGTCCGGCAATCCATTGTAATCTAAACCTGAATTGACATAGATAAGATATTGCCACACAAGCCCAGACGAATACCTAAGCACATGTGGGATCACGATAATTTTCCGACATTCAGACACTCACGATGTTCACGAGACCATTGCAAGTTATGTCTTCTGCTGCAAACAATTGAAATTGCAGCAGAGAGACACTTGCATGGATGTGCAAAATCCTCCGAAGTCGGATTTTGGATGGCGATGCTACTGGCAATTCAGACCACTTTCATTGTATGAAATTTCAGTCAAATTCCTCCGGAATAAAGGTGTAGTTGAGTTTTTCGACTTCGGCGGTCAGAGTCTGTGGCAGTAATCGTGCATAGACTTTCTCAGTGATGTCGGTGGAGCTGTGTCCGAGGAGACGGCTGACTACTGTCATGGTCAAGCCATCGTTGATGGCGAGAACTGCGAAAGTGTGACGAGCGGTATGGAATGACAGCGGAAATGGAAACTCCAGTTTCTCGCCGACAACGTGCAACGCTTGATTGATACATTTTGTGGCCGTGTTACGGGCACGATAGAGCGCGTCTGCATCATTGAGGTTCAGGTCGTCTTTCACGAGGTCGAACACATACTTCTTTCTACGGTCCATCGCCTGCCATTTATACAGTATGCGCAGAGCCGGAGTCGTCAACGGTATCTTGTGTCGTTTGCTTGTCTTGATAAGGACTTTGCTCAGTTCCTTTTTCTCAAAGTCGATATGATTCCACTGCAGTGTCATGACATCTACTATGCGGAGGCCACAAGCATGGAAGGCAAAGAGAAACATCTCGATATATTCTTTTCGGCGTGGCTCTGTGTCATTATTGTAAAATTCTACAAGCTGCGCAAGCTGCTCCTTGCTTAGATTGTGCCCATCAAACTCCTTTTCGCCTTCAGATTCAAGCGTCACTTTCTCCTGTATGCGCATATCCTGAATCATGGCATTTATTTCAAGTTCTATCAACCCCATCCTGCACGCCGCCTCACATCCTTTCAGAATGGGTGTCAGCGAATGGTTGATTGTCGCATCGGAATTGTTCTTGAAGTCTCGACGCCATTTGATATACTTGTCTATCAGTTCCGGCGCAACCTCTCCTATATATAGCCCATCCGGCTTGTGAGTGCCGTTTCCGGTTGCCCGCAGGAACTGCTGGAAGATATTCATTGCACTCTGGCCGTTCTTGTATCGGCTGTAGCCAATTTTGTTGCGGCTATATTCAGAGGAGAGTCGTTTCAACACAAATTCCACAAAATCCTCGCCCTTATCTCTCCGTGTCATCGGCTTGTCATCGATAAAAGCGGAAATGACTTCCTCGTTGACTTGGCCGGGAAATTTAAGATGATACTCATTCAGTCCGGCATCGACCTTATTGACTTTCGTCAAAAGAAGATTATTGAAGCGCACGCTATCAGGCACAGAGGCGCGTATCTCGCCACGTCCGTTATTACCATTCGGATTCCAGTCGGCTACCGTGACTGATATATTCATATTGCGCCGCAAGGCTCTCCCGCCGAAGATGTATTCAATCTCAATCGGATAAGCCTTAGCCTTGTCATAGTTCTTCGGATACCGAAGACGGAAATGTCCCAGAGGGAACGGTCTCTTTTGTCTGCCCATAATTTATGTTTTAATACTCACCAAGATAGGAATATGGTGCGAATTTACTAAATTATAGGCAAGTTAACAAATTTCATCCGAGCTAAGTGTCTGAAAATAGACAAGTTTATTTTGCGGCAAAAGCATATAAAAAGCGATTGACAAGTTTATTTTAACACTTGTCAATCGCTTGTATTTCAAATATTTACACCATAAAATCCGGTTAATTTTCAATCAATACTCCTCCTCGTTGAAGAAGAAGTCTTCTTTGGAGGGGTAGTCGGGCCAGATGTCCTCGATACATTCGTAGGCTTCACCTTCATCCTCCATTTCCTGAAGGTTCTCGATTACTTCCATAGGTGCGCCTGAGCGCATCGCATAGTCAATAAGCTCTTCACGTGTCGCGGGCCAGGGAGCGTCCTCCAGCTTTGATGCGAGTTCAAGTGTCCAATACATGTCGTATAAGGTGTTTTGTAATTTTCGCGCAAAGATACAGATTTTATTTATATCTACAAGTCGCTACGCGTTACGGTTTCGAATTTATTAGATAATTTTATAGTTTTCCTGATGCCTGTTCATACCGGCAGGGGGCATATCTCAGAAGCTGAAAGCCTTTCCCGATCCTGTCGATGCCGGAATGTTCTGCTGACCTGAATCAAACGCTCCCGAACGTATGCTGTCGATGATGCGGCGTTCACGCTTGTAGGCGGGATATCTCTCAAGAGTGTCGCATATCGAATCGTCATCAAGCTGGTTCAGTCCGAGTATGATTGCTGACGAACGCTCCTTGGCTCCGGTGAATATCTGGGTCTTGTCCTTTCCGTACTCTTCCATCACTCGCACATCGGGCACCAACTCCATGGGATTCCTCATACCCTGAGACTGCTGAGGCTGCTGTATGGTACCAACCTGCGACTGCTGTGCGCGAGCCTGCTGTGGAAACTGAAATTTGGCAGTGTCAGCCCCTACTCCCACATTGTTGCCGGTATGAGGGTTGATATCTATCACAGTGCCCTGATTTGGATTAACGTTCACACCGTTGATTATCTCATTCTCTTCATCACGCAGGGTGATCTCAAATCCGGCCGCAAGAATCGTGATCTTCACCTGGTTTCCGATGGTCTCGTCAGGGCATACACCCCAGATAACATCGACGCTTGAATTGATCTGACCGATAAACTGGGTGAGCTCCTTGGTCTCGCTCATAAGGAACTTGTCCTGAGCCTGAGGATTGAAATAGAGATTGAAAAGGAGCTTCTTTGAGCCGAGTATGTCGCGGTTCTTGAGCAGAGGCGAGTTGAGTGCGTCCTGGATGGCTGCGGTCACACGTCCTTCCCCTTCACCGAATCCGGTGGATATGATGGCTGCACCACCGTCACGAAGAGTGGTGTCGACATCATTGAAGTCGAGATTGATTATACCCTGGCGGGTTATGATCTCCGAGATCGAGCGTGCCGCCACCGAAAGGGTATCGTCAGCCTTGCCGAACGCATTCATAAAGTCGAGGTCGCCGTATATCTCAGTGAGCCGCTCATTGTTGATCACAAGTAGAGCGTCGACATACTTTGCCATCTCGTCAGCTCCGGCAATCGCTTTCTTGATTTTTACCTGGCCTTCGAAGAGAAACGGGATTGTAACTATGCCTATGGTAAGAAGCCCGCGCTCCTTTGCCACACGTGCCACCACAGGAGCGGCTCCGGTACCGGTGCCTCCACCCATACCGGCGGTGACAAACACCATCTTGGTATCATCGTCAAACAGGCGGCTTATCTCCTCAGTGGCATCCTCGGCAAACACTTTTGCCTTCTCCGGCTTGTTGCCCGCCCCGAGTCCGTCGCCGATACGCAATGTATTGGGGACATCGGAATGACGCAATGCCTGCTCGTCGGAATTTATATTGACAAACGAGACGTTCTTTATACCTTCCTTGAACATGTGGCTTACAGCGTTGTTACCGCCGCCACCCACTCCGACAGCCTTGATTATAATAGGATCCTCTACCGCTATCCTGCGTGCATCGGTGAATGCCGATGCATCGTCAAGGTTCTGATTTATATTGTTGTCTTCCATCTTTATGTCAAATTTATAAATACCTTTTACTACTATTCTTCGTCGTCTTCTTCATTAAAACTATTGGAAATCGCGTTAGCTACTCTTTCTCGCATTTTATCATAAAGCGCCGACAAGCGGCTTCTGTTTCCTCCCCTGCTATTGTCGATATGCTGAACAGGGGGTGTATATGTAGTAGTTGTTGTCGTCGTTGTTGTATCATTTGTAGTTGTTGTCGCAGCTGCAGGCTGGGATGCATTCATGGGCGAGGCTACGCTTGCGGCTGGCACACGAGCAGGACCAGGTGTCGGATCAGCGACCGTCACCACCGGCTTAGCCTCCGCCACAGGGCGTACAGGGGTCTCCACTACAGGAGCGGGGGTCGACAGACATTCCTGAGGATTGTTCTTGGCGGCGGCATTCAGTATGGCAAGCACATCCACAGCATCGGCAACCTGTATGCGTCCGTCAAGTATGCGCAGACGACGGCTCACAGGGACACCTGTGCGCACCTTCATGCCCGATATCTGGCTCAATCGCTGATTGAATCCCGAAAGCCTTGCTCCCTTGCCCACAATGATAATCCCCTCCGAGAGCTGTTCGGGAGTGAGTCCGGCATATTTCACCTGCTCGCATACGTTCACAATGATCTCAGCCGCACGCGCCGATACATAGTTGTTGATAGCCACAAAGTCAGGCTGACCGGGAGTGTGGTTAGCCTCAAGAGTGGCAAACGCCGATCCTCCAGCCTTCTTCATCTCCTCAGCCTGCTCCTCAATGAAATTCAGAGCCGTGATGTCGCGTGTGATATTACGCGATCCCATAGGAAGCACCACCAGATGCACAAGCACACCATTCTTGTATATCGCCACAGTGGTGGTCTCTGCTCCGAAGTCCACAAGCATACAGCCCAGACGCTTTTCCTCCTCCACAAGCACAAGATCAGCAATGGCGAGCGGACGCACGAATGTATCCAACACCTTGAGCTGCAAGCGGTCCTCGACCATCATGGTAAGGTTGCGCAGAGGCTGGTTGCGACAGCTTATGATGTTGAGCTTAGCCAGGATATGAGATCCAATCTCGCCAAGGGGTTTGGGTGTGAGAGCATTGTTGACATACAGCTCCCTCCTGGTCACAGTGATAACATGACGGTCAGCGAGCGGATAGTCAAGAGCCTCGCTGAAGATATCTTCAAGTATCTCCTGGGTGATAATCGTGTCCGAAGCAAGCCTGCGCTCTATAGTGGCAGCCTGAGAAGAGAGCGAACGGCCGCCGATACTGAGATATATGCCTTCAATCTTGCGCGGAGACTCGCGCAATTCCAGGCGATCGATCACCTTTCGCACTGCCTGTGCGGTCTCTACGATGTTGCGCACACATCCGTAGCGCACTATGTCCGAGATAGGCTCTCGTTCAACTGCCTTCACATTGATTGCTCCGTCAGGACCTACCGCACCGGTGGCTCCTTTGATCTTGGAACTGCCTATTTCAAGGGCTATGATTATCTTTTCTTCCATGGGGGATTGGGGAGTGTGGGATTGCTGTTTCTGAAAGTTATTAAAGTGGCTGGGCTACTTTAACTTGTGGTGTATCTTATTTTAACTTCTTAAACTCAGTGTATAATTAACCGTACAGGACTAATTTTTAGCCGGAATAGGTTTTTCGGATCGGGCTTTCTGTCCAGGTACTGTCTGGCCCGGAGCTACATTATCGCCGGCGAGCATGGCATCTATCGGCACCAGTTCCTCATCCTCATGAGTGATCACCGGGACATCGGCGGCCCGTCTATGACGCTTGGACGCGACAAGCTGTCCGTTCCATTTCAGCGAGAGGGTGTCATACTTTTCCCACCCCTGCTTCACAAGCACCTTGCTGTAGAATGTCCGTAGGTCGGCAAGCTTCCTTTCGAAATCGACAGGCGACCCGAGATTTATCACATGCTCGCGAATATTGGGGACCAGGATTATATCGGTGGGAGATTTCACCTTTATCATCCCTATGAATGAGTTCCATATGGAATCTCCGGCAATATAATTTACCAGCGGCATAAGCGACAGCGGTGTGAAAGTAGTGTCGGAATCATCGAAATGCCCCTGTATGACAGGCACATTCTTATGGTAGCGGGCAGAAGCCTTCACACGCTTTCCGGCCCGGTTGACATAATAGCTTGACGAACCGTCAAACACCCTCAGCACCGGCACTATAGGTGTCACTGACACACGTATGGTGCCGTCGGTATATCTCACCACACTCGCATCCTCAATCTTATCCAGACTGAGCAGGCGGCGGCGTATATCCTGTGTGTTGATATTCGCAAGGGCTATCCCATGCGCACGGTCGGGCAATCCGTCAAGCTCGCGCGAAAGTTCCTGTGGAGTGACAAACTGCCTGGCACTCACATCGCTGCCGTCGGCATCAAGTACGGTGACCGGCATGCCTTTGCACAGATCATCATCCTTCTCATTTGCCGTGACGGTAATTGCTATCACCAGATAGATGAAAAGCATCAAAGAGAATAATATTTTAAGATACTGCGGCATTGGTCCTATGATTACATTTTTGAGTCAAGAATTTACCCTAAAGATCCTATCAGCTCAGGCAGGCAGTCGCATATGTCACCTGCGCCGGCTGTCAAGAGGATGTCAAAGTTACGATTTTTAAGCGTTTCAACCAATTTTTCTTTGGGTATTAATATCTTATCATCACATTTAACATTGTCAAATATGATTTCAGATGTCACTCCAGGTATCGGCTCTTCGCGTGCGGGATAGATATCAAGAAGCACCACCGAGTCGGATGAGGATAGAGCGTCGGCAAATTCCGCAGCAAAGTCACGTGTACGCGAATAAAGATGAGGCTGGAAAGCAACTGTCAGATGCCTGCCGGGATACAGAGCTTTCACCGAAGCAATGGAGCTGCTTAGCTCCCGGGGATGATGGGCATAGTCATCGATTACTACACGCCCCTGGCCGTTACGCTCCTTAAGCCAGGTCTCAAATCGACGTTTGGTGCCCTGATATGACGATAGTGCCTCACGTATCACCTCCGGCTCAAAAGCCTCGGTGACACATACCGCCGCAGCGGCAGCGATGGCATTTTCGATATTGACCTCAACAGGAACACCGAGATTAACGTTGCGTATGGTGCCGCGCGGGGTCACAAGGTCGAAAGTGATGGTGCCGGGATCACGACGTATGTAGGAGGCATGGAAATCACCTTTGTCCCTGGAATAAGTGTACACCTTGACATCATTTCCGACACGAGGCTTAAGCTTAAGTCCTTCATGGATGATGAGCACCCCTCCCGGCTGTATAAGTTCGGTAAAATGAGCGAAACTTTCGAGATAGGCTTCCTCTGAGCCATAAATGTCAAGATGGTCAGGATCGGTAGCAGTGATAACCGCCACATAAGGTGAAAGATGATGGAACGAACGGTCATACTCATCAGCCTCAATCACTGTGTAATGGGAAGAGGGTGAGAGAATGAAATTGCTATTGTAGTTCTTGAGCACACCGCCCAGGAAAGCATTGCACCCTATCGAGCCTGACCGCAGTATATGGGCAGCCATTGACGATGTTGTGGTCTTGCCGTGAGTCCCTGCAAAGCATAGCGATCTGCTGCTGCGGGTGATGAGCCCGAGCACCTTGGCACGCTTCATCACCTCAAATCCGCCATTGCGGAAATAGGTCAGAATGGGAAGATCGTCGGGGACTGCCGGAGTGTACACTACAAGCGTATGCCCCGCATCACGGAATCCGGCAGGAATACTCTCGGATTCGGGGGAGAATGTCATCTCCACCCCTTCCGCCACAAGAGCGTCAGTCAGAGCCGTAGGTGTACGGTCATACCCTGCCACTGTCTTCCCTTTGGCAAGAAAATAACGTTCAAGAGCGGCCATTCCTATGCCGCCGGCTCCTACAAAATATATGTGAGTGAATGTTTCGAGTGTCATTGCTGTATAATATCAATGATTTTATCAACGATTTGTTCATCGGAATTCCGCATTGCCATAGCCGAAATCCTTGCGGACAGGTCACGGCATGCTTCCGGAGAATCAAGAAGCTCCGATATCTCACCCGAAAGCTCAGCCACAGCATCCCTGTCAAGGATCATACGAGCCGCCCCTACCGACGACAGAGCCTCGGCATTATGACGCTGATGGTCCTCAGCCACATTGGGCGATGGGATGAGTATCACAGGCTTGCCGAGAATCTGAAGCTCCGATATGGTCCCGGCTCCGGCTCGCGACACCACAAGGTCGACGGCACGGTAGGCAATATCCATTCGGGTGATGAAAGTGTCGGCTTTCACATTGGCATACTCCTTTGCCACCTCCCGGAAATGATCGGCACCGTATCTGCCGGTCTGCCACATCAGCTGGGCACCCTTTTCGGCAATCAGAGGCAGAGAGGCGGCGATAGCCTCATTTACCGTACGTGCGCCAAGGCTTCCTCCCACTGAAAGTATCAGCGGCTTGCCGGGGTCGAATCCAAGCTCCCTCTTCGCCTCCTCAGGTGAGAGGCGGCACTCCTCAAGATCCTTTCTAACAGGATTGCCGGTCAGGATGATACGATCGGCAGGAAAGAACCGTTCGAGCCCGCCATAAGCCACACATATCGCATCAGCCTTAGGGGCGAGGAGCTTGTTGGTCACACCCGGATAAGAGTTCTGCTCCTGTATGAGCGTAGGGACACCGCGACGCTGGGCCTGCTTCAGCACAGGTCCGCTTGCATAGCCTCCGACACCTATGGCGATATCGGGATTGAACTCCCTGACTATCCTGCGCGCTTTACGGAGCGACTTCCACAGCTTCCACAGCACACCGAAATTGCGCCACAGACGCTTTCGGTCAAAGCCAGCCACAGGAAGCCCTTCAATATCATATCCTGCTGCCGGCACACGCTCCATCTCCATGCGCCCGAGCGCACCCACGAAGAGAATTTTGGCGTCGGGACACCTGCGCCTCACGGCATTTGCAATGGATAAGGCGGGGAATATGTGTCCGCCGGTGCCTCCTCCTGATATCAGAATCTTCATAGTTGCATCTTATTTTCATCACGGAGCTGTTCGGGAAGCGACTCCTTCTCCTCCGAGATTTCATGTTTCTTATTACCGTGGCGCGATGCCGTGCGGCTCACCGAGAGCATTATGCCGAATGCTATACACGTCACTATTATGGATGTGCCACCCTTGGATATCAGAGGCAGAGGCTGCCCCGACACAGGGAAAACCCCTGTGACTATACCCATATGGAACAACGCCTGGAAAGCTATCATCACAGCCATGCCCATAACTATAAGTGCCGGATAAGTGATGCTGCACCGCGAGGCTATACCTGCTGCACGTGCAAGCAGCCACAGATACAGTATAAGCACCGCCACTCCACCTATAAGCCCTAATTCCTCGACCACGATCGCATATATGTAATCGGAGAACGCCAACGGAAGGCGTGCCGACTCCCGTGAGTTGCCGGGCCCGACCCCATGTATCCCTCCGTTAGCCTGTGCCATATAGCTTAGAATCTCCTGACGGTTCTTACCCACAGGCTCTATCTCCCACTTGGGTATAGAATCGGACGAGTGTCGCGACATGCGCGCTATCCATGTCTCTATTCGCGATGGCTTCCTCCCCACGCTGCCGTCGTCAGCAAGCTCCACAGCCTGTGACGCATCAGCCGGGATATCGTTATTCACCTCAGTGAAATAGAGGTAACCGACAAAAAACACACCACACATAGCGTAGAATGCCGTCAGGCTTATAAGATGCAGCCATCTCACACCGCCGATGAGCATCATGGAGTAAGTGATGGCAATAAGGAGCAACGTGTTGGTGAGACCCTGCTCTATAAGGAGAGCTGAGAAGAACATTATCACCACGCCTGACCATATCATGCCCTTCTTGGTGATACCTACTCCATGAGGGTCCTGATTGAGAGTCATCACAAGTGCCACAAGAAGCACCGCCGATATCTTCACCATCTCCGCAGGATAGACACCGATACCCAACAAAGAGAATGAGCGTCGGGCACCGTTGACATAGTTGCCGTAGAACATCACATAAAGCATGGCTACCGCACTCAATGCCGAGAACACCACCGTGAATATGGCAAAGTCACTGTAATGACGGCGAGACAGTATCCAGGTGATGGCCACGCCCATGCCGAGCATGAACAGGTGGCGCACAATAGGGCCTATAACACCTATCGACGAAGCTGCCACCTCGCGTGACGACGCGCTGTAGAGCTCTATCACCGATATGATGCAGAGTACTATGAATATGCCCCATATATGCTTGTCGGACCGGGCGAGAGCCTTGGGCTTCGTCTGGGCAACAGCCTCAGGAGCCGGGGATGCGGTGGAAGGGGATGCGTTCATATATTCGGAGGGGAGAAACTTACATTTTAAATATTTTCAGAAGAGAGCCGGCTCACCTGTTCCTTGAACTGACGACCGCGGTCCTCATAGCTATTGAAAAGGTCGAAACTGGCACAGCATGGCGACAGGAGCACGGTGTCACCTGGATTGGCTATCCGAGCGCACGTACGTACAGCCTCTTCAATCGAGTGAGTGTCATGAATCTCAGGCACCTGTCCCGTAAAGAAGTCCAGAAGCTTTCCATTGTCCTTTCCCATACACACCACAGCCTTGACCTTCTCCTTGACCAGAGGCAGTATCTCACTGTAATCGTTGCCCTTGTCCTTTCCGCCGAGGATAAGAACAGTATCAGCCGGCATAGATTCAAGCGCGTACCATGTAGAGTTGACATTGGTGGCTTTGGAGTCGTTGATGTATCTCACGCCATTGACTGTCCCGGCAGGCTCAAGACGATGCTCAACCCCCTCAAAGTTGCTCAGCCCGCGGCGTATGTCATCGTCAGCGATATCCAGGATGCTTGCCGACAGTGCAGCCGCCATAGAGTTGTACAGATTATGGAGACCATTGAGCGACAGCTCCGCCCGCGGCATACGTATCTTCCTGTCAGGTGTGTTCACGTTGAGCATATCATCATCGTCGACCCATGCGCAGGATTCATAGCCGTCCGACACCTCCATTCTCTCAGCGAAAGGATAGCGAGCAGCCTCGGTGGCGACACGCTCCAGCTGACGTCGTATCACAGGATCGTCCTGCCAGTAGATGAATGCATCACGAGGCGTGAGGTTATTGAGTATACGGAACTTGGCATTCACATAATTCTGCATCTCATAATCGTAGCGGTCAAGATGATCGGGAGTGATGTTGAGGATCACGGCGATATTGGCATGGAAATCATACATGTTTTCAAGCTGAAAGCTCGAAAGCTCTATCACATACACGTCGTGGTGCTCCCGCGCCACCTGAAGGGCGAGGCTCCTGCCTACGTTGCCTGCCAGGCCTACATTCAGTCCAGCATCCCTGAGTATATGATAAGTGAGCAGCGTAGTGGTGGTCTTGCCGTTGGATCCGGTGATGCACACCATGCGTGCATCGGTGTAACGTCCTGCAAACTCTATCTCCGATATCACAGGAATCCCTTTGGCAAGAATCGCCTTTACCACAGGTGCTGTAGGCGGTATGCCGGGGCTCTTGACCACTTCGTCAGCGGCAAGTATGCGGTCCATGCTGTGACCACCCTGTTCCCATTCGATACCCTCCTCGTCGAGCTGTATGCGATAACGCTCGGGGATGGTGCCGAAATCGGACAGGAACACATCGAACCCTTTGGTCTTACCGAGGATCGCAGCACCTACGCCGCTCTCACCTCCGCCTAATATCACTAAATTCATATATTGTGTGGTTATCTTATCTTTAATGTTATGAATGTCAACACTGCAAACAGTATTGAAAGTATCCAGAAACGGGTCACTATCTTAGGCTCCGCCATAGCCCTCTTGGGTATCTGGATAAGCGCGTCTATCCCCTCTTTCTGAAAATGATGATGCAGCGGTGCCATACGCAGCACCCTGCGCCCTGCGCCATATTTCTTTTTGGTATACTTGAAATAGGCTGTCTGAATGATCACCGAGAGGTCCTCGGCAAAGAATATCAGACAGAGCAAGGGGATCAGGAGCTCCTTATGTATGAGTATCGCAAACACCGCTATTATGCCTCCGAGCGTCAGCGAACCGGTATCACCCATAAACACCTGGGCGGGATTGGCATTGTACCACAGGAAGCCTATCAGAGCTCCCATAAGCGCGGATATGAACACCACCAGCTCCGACGAGCCGGGTATGTACATTATATTAAGGTAAGTGGAATAGATGACATTCCCACCGAGATATGCCATGATGGCGAGAGCGGCGCATATCACTGCCGAAATTCCGGCACACAGCCCGTCCAGTCCGTCGGTAAGGTTGGCTCCGTTGCTTGTGGCAGTCACAGCCACTATCACAACGATGATGAATAATATCCATCCTCCTGTCTGGGCATGATCACCCATCCATTGCGTGAGTGAGGCATAATCAAAGTTGTTGCCTTTGACAAAAGGTATTGTGGTCTGGGTGGACTTCATATCGGGCGACTGGGAGAACTCGGACACCTCGGCAAACTCCGAACCCTCCGAAACATGCTCAAAGCGAGTGGAGGTATCGCTCACCGTCACCTGACGCTGAGTGATATCAGGGCTGAAACACATGGTCAGACCCACAAGCAGCCCAAGCCCTACCTGTCCTACAATCTTGAACTTACCCTTCATCCCATCCTTGTTGTGACGCTTGATCTTAAGGTAGTCATCCAGGAATCCTATGGCTCCGCACCACACTGTGGCTATAAGCATCAACACCATATATATATTGGATAGGTTGCCTACCAGCAGACATGGCACAAGGAGCGACAGGATGATTATCACACCACCCATGGTAGGAGTGCCCTCCTTCTTAAGCTGTCCTTCCAGCCCGAGATCACGCACAGTTTCGCCTATCTGCATAAGCTGCAATCGGTCTATGATCCTGCGCCCTATCACAAGGGCTATGATGAGAGAAAGCAGGAATGCCGCCCCGGAGCGGAATGTGATGTAAGTCATCAGTCGCGCCCCAGGCACATTGCCTGTATGAAGCAGATATTCACTGAGATAATAAAGCATATATAAGACGCTTCCCTTTAGAATGCACGGAAATTAAGACGGAATGTGAGTGTGGGATATACCTTCAGTATGTCCTGCACTTTCTTGAAAGTGTTGTCATCCTCGATGAGTGACTTGTCGATCTCTCCATAGAGAGAATACAGTTCCGGCTTACCCTCAAACTGCACACCCAGTTCGGTAGAGAAGTTGACAAGCTTGCCTGGGATTGCCTTTCCCCACCCTATACCGACATACGGACGGAACTTCTTGACACGGAATCCGCCGGCAATGTCGCCATTCTCATTGGCAGGAATCTTGAAATCACCGATAATTGCCTGCGCCTCACCGCCAAGACCTGCTATCTCGGCGAGTTCATCGCTGTGCCCAGAGATCTTAAGCAGCTTGCCTCCTCCGAAATATGCGCCAGCGGCAACAAAGAATCCTGCCTGCGGAAACGGATATACATTGAATATCACCTGACCCTGCACACGCCCGAGGTCACCTTTAAGGCTTACGGTGCCACTCTTAGGGGTGTTCTCGGTGGGGAGCTTATACTCAAAATCGGCATCGGCATTGAAAGTGATTCCCGGCATTACGGAAACACCGGCACGCATCTGTATAAACTTGGTGATAGGGGTGGCAAGCTCCAGGGATATGCCGTTGGTGCCTACTCCTATGCCGGCTCCGAGATGATTGAATATGCCGGGATTACATCTGTTCTCACGGCAGCATTGAGCATAAGCCGATACTGAAGTCAAGACTAACAATGCAATTGCAATTAGCTTTTTCATAAAAAGTTGATTAAATCGTGATATTCAATGTGATAATTATATCTGTACTTTGTGTTATTGTCAATTGTTCTCGGAAAACGCCGATTTTACCTCCTCGCGGTCATCGAAATGATGCTTCACACCCTTGACCTCCTGGTAATCCTCATGCCCTTTTCCGGCAATGAGTATCACTGTGCCCGGACGAGCGAGAGCCACAGCCGTACGGATAGCCTGGCGACGGTCGGTGATGTGAAGAGTGCGTGTGCGTGCCTCATCATCAAGCCCCTCCTCCATATCGGCAAGAATATCCTCAGGCTCTTCGAAACGCGGATTATCGCTCGTGAGTATAACTCTTTGTGACCTTGCGGCGGCCTCACGCGCCATTATCGGACGCTTGCCCTTGTCACGGTTGCCTCCGGCTCCCACCACTGTTATCACTTCTCCGTTCTGTCCTATGACCTCCCGGATTGCCTGTAGCACATTCACCACAGCATCAGGAGTGTGGGCGTAATCCACGATCGCTGTGACACCCTTAGGGGAATGGAACGCCTGGAAGCGTCCTGCCACCGGGACAAGCGCAGAGATGGCTCTGAGCACACTGTCGCGCTCCCATCCAAGGAGGATTCCGGCACCATAGACAGCTGTAAGATTATAGGCATTGAATTTTCCGGTGAACATAGTCTCCACCTCTACACCGTTGAGGCTCAGGAGTGTGCCATCGAGACGCTGCTCCACTATGCGACCGGTGAAATCAGCCTCCGAACGCAGAGAATACGTGTGACGCGAAGCCTCGGTGTTCTGCAACATCACCTCACCCACCTTGTCGTCGGCGTTAGTGAGAGCGAAAGCCGTGGCCGGCAGATTGTCGAAAAATGATTTCTTGGCATTCAGGTATGCTTCGACAGTCTTATGATAATCGAGATGGTCACGCGTAAGATTGGTAAATATACCTCCGGCAAAATGAAGCCCGGCTATGCGGTGCTGATGAGCAGCGTGCGAGCTGACCTCCATAGCACAGTAGTCACATCCGGCATCAGCCATCTTTCGCAGCATCTCATTTATGGTCAACGGATCTGGGGTGGTATGGTCAGTGTGATAAGGTGTCGACTCCACATAATTGCACACCGTCGACAGAAGTCCGGCCTTATATCCGAGCAGCCTCGCCATCTCATAGATGAGAGTTGCAGTAGTGGTCTTGCCGTTTGTGCCGGTCACCCCCACAAGATGCAGTTCCCTCGAAGGATTGCCCCACCACTCCGAAGCTATGTATCCGAGAGCGATCGCGCTCGAAGGCACCACCACATAGGTCACGGACGAGGATATCTGCTCGGGCAAACGCTCACACACCACTACTGAAGCACCTGACTCCTGAGCTTTGTGGATGTACGCATGACCGTCCACACTTACGCCAGGCACGGCAACAAACATGTAACCATCCCTGACTTGACGGGAGTCGGCGGTGACACCGGTGATTTCCTTGTCGCCACACCCTATGATTTCCGAGATTTCTACCGGGGAGAGAAGCTTATTGAGTTGCATATATTATTTCAGTTTTTTGGATTCATTATCAGCCTTGCATTTTCCATTTCTATCTTGAAAGAGAAAGATGTACTGTGTGACCGGGCGATACAGCTGATCGCGGAGACGGAGTCTGTGTATTTACAAACCCGCTGCCGGATATCGTGACATCATATCCGTTCGATTCAAGCACATCCACCGCCTCTCTTGCGCTGAGCCCGCGCACATCGGGAACTCCCGGTCCGGATGTCTTCGGCCCTTTTATGCTCTTGCGGTTAGGAAGGGCAAATGGTGTACGGAGATGCCTGTAAGGGTCATTGCCGGAAACTGATGCATAGAATGTCGGACCTATGCTTGAGGGTGATGATGTATTGTAGTCGGAACTGTTTCCGAGCATGCCGCGTGAATAGAGCTTCATGGCTATGTTGCGCATCACCTGTCCGGATGTGGTCGCCGCCCCGAAGAAATTCTTGGTGGGATGGCAGGTAAGCACCACACAGGAAAACATCGGTGCCTCGGCGGGGAAGAAACCGCAGAACGCCAAGCGTTTCTTTCCGGTGTTGTACTGACCGTTCTCGATCATATAGCATGTGCCTGTCTTGCCTGCTATACGCACATCCTGATTGCGCAGAAATCGTCCGGTGCCATGTTCGCCCCACACCACATTGGTCAGCATCTCGCGCATCACGGCAGCTGTCTGCGGCGAGCATGCCCGCCCATTGCCGAGATATGACGGCTGCAACACGGAGTCGACCGACCCGCGCAGCTCCTTGACAAGACGCGGACGCACAAACACTCCATCGTTGGCTATAGCATTGTAGAGAGCGAGCGTATAGAGCGGAGGTATCTCGGTGGCATAGCCGTAACACTGCCTCGACAGGGCTATACGCCCTCCACGGTCGCTTGGCACCGAATCGACGCGAGGCACCACCTCTCCGGCAATACCGGTGTTGAGGGGTTCGAGAAAACCGATTTCCTTTATGCGGGCATAGAAACCTCCGGGATTGGAGTCATAACGCGATGTTATGATCCGTGCCATGCCTATGTTGGAGGACTGTTCTATCACATCGCCCACACGTATACCAGTGGTATGATGCGAGTCAGTGATCGGTCGTCCGCCGGCATATGCCCATCCGTTACCGGTCGGGAGCACCCGGTCAAGACCTCCAAGCTCGTTGACGATACCATCCTCGACAGCTATCATCATTGAAAGAGTCTTGATCACCGAACCAGGCTCATAACCCATCACGGCACGGTTGCGTGCCTCGATATAGCCTGGACCATTGGGGTTTAACTCAAGATTGGAAATGGCTTTTATGTCACCTGTCCTGACATCCATAAGCACAGCCACACCCCAGTCGGCACCACAGCTGTCAAGGACATTGTTGAGCTCACTCTCCACAATATCCTGCATACCGATATCGATGGTTGTGACAATGTCACAGCCCGGGATAGCGGGAATCTTGGCAAGGTCGGCTATATCTTTTGTGAGATTGACCTTACGCGTGGTGCCTGTGCGACCATAGAGGAGCGAGTCGAGAGCCTTCTCAAGCCCGGATATGCCATGTATCTCCTTGCTCTCGCTTGTCTCCCCCACTCCGCCTATTGATCGGCGCGCCATGTTGCCGTAGGGATTGAAGCGGCGCATATTCTTCTCGAAGTAAAGTCCGGTGCGGTTGCGGTTGCCTTTGAAATAGGGGAGCGTCTTTAGCAGCTCCATATCGGCATGAGAGAGGTTGGTGAGTATGCGATAGGCTCTGGGACGCCTGTCCTTCTCTTTTTCGAGAGGCTTGAGAAGATAATGTTTCCACTTCGCGGCATCCTTTTCGGGAAAATTGGCGGCAAGAGCCTCGGATAGCTCATCAATGTTCTCACGCAGTTTCTTGACATTAAACTTCTCGGCGCGGTAGTCGATTCGTGCCGTGTAGTAATTGAGGTTTGTTGCCAGCACCGAGCCGTCCGATGCAAGGATATTGCCGCGGCGCGGTATGATATCCTGCGACATAGAGAGCAGCGAATCAGCCTTGTGGTTCCATTTTTCGGCATTGACCACAGTTGTCTCCGCGAGCTGCACCACTATGCATGCCGAGAGCACGAGAATCCAGAACACTACGAAGCCGTAGCGGAAAAGGATATTGCTGCGATTGTCATTCTTGATTGCCATTGTGGAAAATAGAAGATGATTGGTGTAATACGGTATGAAGCGGATGTCAACGCTCTATGGTGAACGGCGGCTGGGGCTGCACACGAAGATTGAGATGAAGCGAGTCGACAAGCTGCTGCATGGATGTCTCACGTATGCGGCTCATGAACGAGCTGCGCTCTCGTGCGCTCTCGTTCTGCACTATCTCAAGCTGCTTCTGCAAAGCCTCGATTTTTTCGATATTGGTACGATAAGTGAACTTGGTGGTGATATAGACCATCATCACTATGATGAATATGAGTACAGGAAGCCAATGACGGGCGAAAAAATCGCTCGAAATCACCTGTCCGCGAAACACTCGGAATATGTAGGGCGACTTGCGCTGTTTGGTTGCTGACTTCTTTGCCATGATGCTTCTATCCTGAATTTATCCGATTTTTATACCTACCCGGAGTTTGGCTGAGCGCGACCTCGGGTTGCGTGCCACCTCGTCATCATCCGGCACGATGGGCTTGGATGCAAGTAGCTTGAACGGAGCGTTGACACGGCCGAAGAAATCCTTGTCGACCTTTCCGGTGATGTCGCCGGTCTTAAGGAAGTTCTTCACCATACGGTCCTCAAGTGAGTGATAGGTGATCACGGCAAGACGCCCGCCGGGACGGAGCACTCTGAGCGCGCCCTCAAGAAGCTCGCGCAGGGCACCCATCTCATCGTTGACCTCTATGCGCAGAGCCTGGAAGAGCTGGGCGAGCTCTTTTTTCTCTTTCCTTGGGTCGATAAGAGGGGTCACAGTCTCAATGAGAGCACCCACAGTATCGAGCTTCCGGCCCCCTTCTCGGGCTCGGACTATGGCATCAGCCATGCGTCGCGCCTGTGAAAGCTCCCCATAGAGCTTAAGGATGTCGGCAAGACGGTCACGGTCGATGTCGGCAAGGAGACTGGACGCAGCCCGGGATGCCGAGCGGTTCATACGCATGTCGAGAGGACCGTCCGCTCGGAATGAAAATCCTCTGTCGGGAGTGTCAAAGTGATGGAATGACACCCCAAGGTCAGCCAGCACACCATCCACACCATCCACATCGTAATAGCGCATGAAGTTGGTGATAAAACGGAAGTTGGAGTAGACCATTGTGAAACGAGGGTCCTCACCGGCACGTTTCACAGCATCGATGTCCTGGTCGAAAGAGTAGAGGTGTCCGCCCTGACCAGCATCAAGCCGTTCCATGATGGCACGAGAATGTCCGCCGCCGCCATAAGTGGCGTCAACATATATGCCATCGGGCTTAATATCAAGTGCATCAAGACATTGAGGCAATAAGGCTGGTATGTGATAGGGCTGTTCGCTCATAGGCTTTCCTGCTGTGATATAATCGGTCTTCTGATTATTTCTTTTTATTATAGGTGTTATCAGGGTGTAAAATTACTAAAAAATTTGCAAAAGCAAACTTCCATGTTCATTCACATTTCACAAAAAGTTATTGACACACCGATCACAACGGCTTAAAATGCCGTTTTTGATGGTTTACAAATGTAAATATCCAATGATTTCACAGCAATAAAAAATCCGGCTGGATCGCCTCTGAACCAACCTCCGCGCACACCGTTATAATTCTAAACTCTGACCAGCCAATATGCCCAAGCGAAAAATACTACTTTTAGCGACCGCGATCATGCTGTGCCTTTCATGTACCAGGCAAGAGGATCACAGGGAATTATATCAGGAACTAAAGTCCGCCGACAAGATGATCTTCGCCTCAATGAGCATCACCAAGACAGCAACAATCGACAAGAGCCGGGAATTCTTCGGCAAACGCATAGCCGTGTATTCCTATGACACCTACATGCACGCCTACATCGACATGTCAGCCTTGAGTGATGATGACATATCATTCGACGATAAAGCCGGGACCGTGCATATAACACTCCCTCCCATCGTCACAGAAATCTCCGGACGAGACATGGAGCTGAGAAAGGAATATGACAATATCGGGCTGTTCCGCGACAGTATCGATGCCCGCGAGCGTGCCGAGCTGAAAGAGCTTGCCAACACATCTCTCAAAAAGGAGTTGCAGGAAAACAAGGCATTCACATCACAGCTCACCGATGCAGCAAAGCATAAGGCACGACAATACTTCGAATCACTTTTCGGGGAAAAAGGATACTCAGCCGTCATTGACTTCAAATCACTCTGACACATATACATATGATAAAGATAGCTCGCCTCTTACTATGGGTAATAATCATATCGGCAATAGCAGCCGGTGCCTACTATATGATCAACCGCAGCAAAGAGCCATTCCACATAAGCCGAGGTCACGTCAACGACATTGAGACCATGACGCGGCTGTGCGCCATCGACATCTACAACGAAGCCCCGGTACTCGACACAATAAACAATAAGGTAATATTTGCAGTACAAAAACAGAGCGGCTCGATATCATTCGACCTCCAGAACATACACACCGAAAATTCCGGCGACACACTCTTCGTGACACTGCCTAAAGAGATTGTCGAAATCAAAGAATCCACCGAACCTGACTCCTGGCAGGTAATCGATACCAAGAGCCTTGCATTGTTCATTAAGGACAGGATGTCGCTCACTGAGGAAAACGCCGTGAAGTCGAAACTCCGAGGGCGCGCCATACGCCAGCTCTACGAGAACAGCACTGTAGCACGTGCGCGCGCCGAAGCCGCAACCAACCTCCGCTCTTTTCTTGAAAACATATACCGCCATCCGGTAATCGTCATCGACCCCACCCCCAACGGCACTCTATCACATTAATATTCTATAATTTAATTGCTATATACTTTATAAATTTCGTATATTTGCGGTGGATAATAACTTTCCCTATTATGTGCTCCCGACAACAATGCTTTTCCACACTAAATGATGCAGCCCCATATATCCGACAGGAATTTGAGGTCTCCTCGATGTGTGTATTCGGATCGATGGCTCGTGGCGACAATCATGAAGGAAGCGATGTCGATATATGTGTAGAAATGCCACCAAAAGCACTCAAAATGATAGCACTGCGACAATATCTACAAGAATTATTAGGCGTTTCAGTAGATATCATACGTCGCCATGCTCATTTAAACCAATTTTTAGCACAGGAAATTGAACGTGATGGAATCTACATATTCTCATAATCGTACCATCGCATGCAATATACTCAAACAAATAATCGGAGCGTGCGATATGATAATTGGATGGAACTCTGAGGTCAAATCATACGATGAATATCTATCCTCGCAATCCGGAATGCAGAAATTAGCTGCTAATAGCATGATAATACAAAGTATCGGAGAAGGGGTGAAGAAAATTGATCGATTATTACCCGGTTTTCTTAATGATAACTCTCCAGAAATACCTTGGCGAAATATAAAAGGCATACGTGACCATATAGCACATGGTTATTTTGATATAGATGCTGAAATAATATATGATGTGACATTGAATGAAATACCGCGATTGAGGGAAACTTTTGTTCGATTATATAGCTTATTGTCATAAATTTCGACATTTTCGTTAAGATTAACACCCTTTAACGCCGATGTCGTTCATCCGCTCCGAAATGTGATATAACTTTGTATAATCTGTTTTCAGAAAATATATTTCTTACCTTATACCAAGTTACAATCATGAATAAATATCCTAAAATCGGAATCCGTCCCACCATTGACGGCCGTCAGGGAGGCATCCGTGAGAGCCTTGAAGAAAAGACCATGAATCTCGCCAAGGCTGTGGCTGACCTCATAAGCAGCAATCTCCGCAACGGCGACGGCTCCCCTGTAGAATGTGTAATCTCCGATACCACCATAGGACGCGTGGCCGAGGCAGCCGCATGCGCAGCAAAGTTTGAGCGCGAAGGTGTAGGCTCTACCATAACCGTCACCTCATGCTGGTGTTACGGTTCCGAGACAATGGACATGAATCCCTGGCCCAAAGCCGTGTGGGGATTCAACGGCACCGAGCGTCCCGGAGCGGTATATCTCGCAGCAGTGCTCGCCGCCCACTCACAGAAAGGACTTCCTGCATTCGGAATATACGGACATGACGTACAGGATCTTCAGGACAACACCATTCCTGAGGATGTAGCCGAGAAGATACTGCGGTTTGCCCGCTCGGCACAGGCTGTAGCCACCATGCGCGGGAAGAGCTACCTCTCGATGGGCTCGGTGTGCATGGGTATAGCCGGTTCTATCGTGAGCACCGACTTCTTTGAGGACTATCTGGGAATGCGTTGCGAATCGATCGATCTCACTGAATTCATCCGCCGAATGGAGCTTGGCATCTACGATCACGAAGAGTATGCCAAAGCCATGGCATGGACCGAAAAATACTGCAAGCCCCGCGAAGCTGCCGACCGTAACCGTCCCGAAAAGGCAAAGACCCGTGAAGAGAAGGACCAGGATTGGGAATTCGTAGTGAAGATGACTCTAATAGCCCGCGACCTCATGACCGGCAACCCCAAGCTCCATGAAATGGGATTCCAGGAAGAAGCCCTCGGACACAACGCCATAGCCGGAGGTTTCCAGGGACAGCGTCAGTGGACCGATTTCTACCCCAACGGTGACTTCACCGAAGCCTTGATGAACACATCGTTCGACTGGAACGGCATACGCGAGGCATATGTGCTCGCCACAGAGAACGATGCATGCAACGGCATAGCCATGCTCTTCGGACATCTGCTCACCAACCGCGGACAGCAGTTCTCCGACGTACGCACATACTGGAGCCCCGAAGCTGTGCGCCGTGTCACCGGCAAAGAGCTCACCGGCATAGCCAAGAACGGTATCATACACCTCATCAACTCCGGAGCCACCACTCTCGACGCCACAGGCCAGGCAACCGATGCCAACGGCAATCCCGAAATGAAGCAGCCCTGGGATCTTACACAAGAGGATGTGGAGAAGTGCCTCGCCAACACAAACTGGTGTCCCGCCAACCGTGACTATTTCCGCGGAGGAGGCTTCTCAAGCAACTTCCTCACCAAAGGCGGCATGCCTGTGACAATGTCACGCCTCAACCTCGTCAAAGGTCTCGGTCCGGTGCTCCAGATAGCAGAAGGATGGACCGCCGAACTCGACCCCGAAGTGCACAGGACACTCGACGAGCGCACCGACCCCACATGGCCGACCACATGGTTCGTGCCGCGCCTCATGCCCGAACGCGACGCCTTCAAGGATGTATATTCAGTGATGAACAACTGGGGAGCCAACCACGGAGCACTCACCTACGGTCATATCGGCAAGGATCTTATCACACTCGCATCCATGCTCCGTATCCCCGTGTGCATGCACAACATCGCGGATGTCGACGTGTTCCGTCCCAGCGCATGGAACGCATTCGGCATGGATAAGGAAGGCAGCGACTATCGAGCCTGCTCCACCTACGGACCTCTGTATAAGAAGTAAAGCGGACTGAAAGTGAAACAAGACTCCATACTCCGCTCCAACGGGGTCAACTATATAGTCCCCTTTGTTCTTATCACATCCTGCTTCGCGCTGTGGGGTTTCGCCAACGATATCACCAACCCCATGGTCAAGGCTTTCTCCAAGATATTCCGCATGAGCGTGACCGACGGCACTCTCATACAGGTGGCATTCTACGGAGGATACTTTGCCATGGCGTTCCCCGCCGCTATGTTCATACGCAAGTATTCCTACAAGGCAGGCGTGCTTCTTGGTCTGGGACTCTATGGGCTGGGTGCCTTTCTCTTCTACCCAGCCATGCTTACAGGCATGTATTTCCCATTCCTGATCGCCTATTTCATACTCACTTGCGGACTCTCTTTCCTTGAGACGAGCTGTAACCCCTACATACTCACCATGGGGCCTGAATCATCGGCGACCCGACGGCTAAACATGGCACAATGCTTCAACCCCATGGGCTCGCTCCTGGGCATGTATGTGGCTATGAATTTCATACAGAACAGTCTCGACCCTATGGAGACGGCAGAGCGCGCTCAGCTCGATACGGAATCATTCGCCGCACTCCGCGACGCCGACCTGTGGATACTCGTCAAGCCTTACCTCGCAATCGGAGCTGTAGTGGTGCTCATGATGGTGCTCATAGCAATAGTGAGCATGCCGCGCAACGGCGACAAGCAGCACACCACAGCATTCCTCCCCACCATAAGGCGCATCTTCTCAGTGCCCAAATACAGGGAAGGTGTCATAGCCCAGTTCTTCTATGTAGGCGCGCAGATCATGTGCTGGACCTTCATCATCCAGTACGGCACACGCATATTCATGGAGCAGGGCATGGGAGAGAAGGATGCCGAGGTGCTATCGCAGCAGTACAACATCTTCGCCATGACACTGTTCTGCTCAAGCCGCTTCATATGCACATTCCTTCTGAAATACTTCCGTCCTGGGGCTCTTCTCGGCACCCTCGCCGTGGCAGCAGGGCTTCTCACGCTCGGAGTAATATTCTGCAACGGCATAGCAGGGCTTTATTGCCTTGTAGGCGTGTCGGGATGCATGTCACTGATGTTCCCTACCATCTACGGCATTGCGCTCGAAGGTATGGGAGAGGATGCCAAGTTCGGAGCCGCAGGCCTCATCATGGCGATCCTCGGAGGATCGGTGCTCCCGCCTCTCCAGGCATCAATCATCGACTTAGGATCGGTGGCAGGTTTCCCCGCTGTCAACATATCATTCGTACTCCCCTTGATATGCTTTGTTGTGGTAGCTGCCTACGGATACCGACAGAAACACTTCTGCCGGGCATAGTATCCGGTCGACAAAGACAGAACATAGGCGCATCACCCCGCGGGATGATGCGCCTATGTATATTATGCGGATATCAGATCAGACAATCAGTCGATGTATCCCTCCGACCG
>ERZ777011.1000-NODE-1000-length-35302-cov-4.324964_pt1 | contig 35302 bp, 25 predicted proteins | sample MGYA00374964_ERZ777011 | MGnify/ENA primary metagenome ERZ777011 (study PRJEB29310, sample SAMD00008975) | mouse gut metagenome | study: EMG produced TPA metagenomics assembly of the Metagenome analysis of fecal microbiota from mouse which was promoted...
GTATAATGAAAGTATTGATTATTTACCATTCGGAACACCATGACAATACAAAAAAGCTGGTAGAAGCGATTGCCGGGCAGGGGGATGTCACTCTGCTGAACGCATCTGAAAATTCCAATTTGAACTGGTCGGATTATGACCTGATTGGATTTGCTTCCGGCATCTACTACCAAAAATTCCACAAAGACGTTTTAGACAGTGCGGAAAAAATCTGCCTGACAGCAAAAAAGTATTTTTTCTTTATACCTGCGGTGTGAAACGAAATTCATACACGGATGCCATCAGGCAGATCGCGGAGGCGAAAAAGGCGCAGATCGTGGGAAGCTATGGCTGCCTCGGTTTTGATACTTTTGGGCCGTTCAAATTAGTCGGCGGTATTGCAAAAGGGCATCCAGATGATAAAGATATAAGTGATGCGCTGGATTTTTATCTTAAACTCTCAAGAACATAAGATTTTTACGTTTTCCGAAACTCTATTGAAAAAATGCACCCAAAGCTAATCGGGTGCATTTTATTTAATTATGGCACTCCAGTCATGCATGTAAAAAGATTATGATTTGGGAATTAGCGCCAACAAACAATTTATTATATATTTGTTTTTTCCACCCATTTTAATCCTTCGTTCTCCTTCAAGATTCCTATATGATACAATGTCTGCACACAATCCACATATCCCTGAATATAGGCCCGTAGCTCCTGTGCGGAAGAAAAATCCTCCTGACATTCCTTTATTTCTTCCAGCTTTTCCCTCTGTTCTGCGGAAAGGGTTTCCAGAAAATCCTCCCATTCCTGTTCCTTTTCTTTCCATGCTTCCAGTGCCTTCTCATATTCAGGAGTCCGCACATAGTTTTCCCTGCTTACGCTCTCCCCGTTCAATCTGGCTAAAAACTCAGCCATTTTTACCCATACATCACTCATATCATTCTTCTCCTTTTCCCATATATTTTCTGCATTTCCTTATATTTTTACCCTTGTTGCCCATTATATATGTTATAGAAGAATTTTATCATCTATAATCGCTTAATTATTTATATCATAGCAGATAAAATTAGTCCATAGCAGGAGGCAGGAAAATGGACGACTTGTTAAAGCAGATCGGCAACCGCATACTGAGCCGCAGAAAACAGCTCCGCATGACACAGGAGGAACTGGCGGAAAAAGCAGGCATCACCCCGCAGACCGTTTCCTCTGCGGAGCTTGGCAAAAAGGCGCTGCGCCCGGAAAACATCATCCGAATCTGCTCTGCGCTGGACATCAGCACCGATTACCTGCTCCTTGGCGAAGTGAACGCCGGCGATCATTCCGTCCTGCTCTCCAGGATTGCAAATCTTCCCCCAATACAATACCGCCATCTGGAGGATATTATCAACAGTTTTATCCTGGCACTTGACGAAGGGGATGCACAGAGCGGAAAATAAATCCCCTCTGTGCTTTTTAACTGCCCCGAAACGCCGACATGGTATCCGCAATCAGGGACATTGTCGCCTGATCCATTTCGTTCTGCGGCTGTTCTTCGTTCCTTTTCCTTTCCGTTTTAACAGCAGTCTGTTTCACCATATATTCTTCCCTTACACCCGCTCCAAGGCCACTCTGTTTCACCATCCCTGTCCGCCCCAGGATCTCCGCAACAATCTGTTCTACAGCCGCTTTATCCACTGCCCGGGGCAAAGAGGCATCCGGCGTCTCCGGGCAGTTGACATAGTGCAGGACTGCATTGACAATAAACTGCGCCTTACTGTGGGGACCCTGTTTCTCCAGCAGGCGGATGACCGCATCATGGGCTGGGTCATTTTCATTGAATTTGATGCTGAACCGCTCCCGGTCTTTCTTCTCTTTCATAGGCTCACCTGCCCGCTGTTTCCATCCGGTAAAGGAATTCATACCCCTTTGCGTTGGCGCTCACATCCTCCACAAACAAGGCATTCCCCACTTTCCCGGAGTTCTCAATCTGCCTGCGCAGCAGCACTGCCCCGCCGCCCACAAATACCGCCCTACCGGAGGACAGATCCAGCATACGCTCCCTCAGCCCGTTTGTCAGGTCATTGACAAAGCCCTGCGCCATCCGCTCCACTAAGGCGGACACCTCAGGGGCGTAAATGCCTGCCTTTCCTCCCAGAATACTGTCAATGTCCGTTTCGTCAAGCAGGATGTCAAACTCCGAGTTTGCCTTTGTGCGGATCTGGTTATAGAGCACGATCACCCCGTTCTCCAACGAGTCACACACAGCCAGATCCGCTCGCCCGGAGCGCATCATCAGGTAGTCCGCCGTAAAGCCCCCGATATCCACGATCAGCACCTTGGAACTCTCCACCAGCCTGTCCATCATGGTGACTGCCGCTGCATAAGCCTGGGGATAGCAGCGCACATCTTCAATATAAACCGCATGGTTCTTTCCCCGATAACTGAATTTTACCACACCCCGGTCAGAAAAATACCGAATAAATGCCTGGTGCTGTGCCCCGTAATGTGCAGGCGGCAGACCCACCGCAAGCCGGATGCGCTGCGGTGTCTCCCCATATACCCCTTTTGCCTGAAGCTCCTGTGCGATTCCGAACAGGGTAAGGATAAAGAAACGGTCATCCTCGGTCTTATCCCTTTTGTACGGAATACGCTGGTTTGACAGCGTATAGAACCTGTCCCGGTACATCAGGACGTTACTTCCAAAGGGCTTTGTACTGCTTTCCGCCAGCCCGGACACGAAGGGCGGGCAGTTAACGGTCTTCATCTGTTTGTTTCCATGGTCGATTGCGATCAACATAATTTTTGCCTCCTCTTTTTGCGTTTTATACCCCTGCATATCGCAGGTTTTTCCTGCGATACTGCCTGAATAAGAAGTTGAAAGTTTCTTTTTTCAACTTATATATATCCTTTACGCATGGATTACGCATTTTTTCAACACAGCGGAAGAAAAAAGTCAAAAAAACAGCAGACCACATTTCATGATCTGCTGCTTTCTGTTTTAACTGTTCGGCACTGGAGGTTACACCAGAACCAGCTTTCACTTTTAATGGAATTTTTCAGGTGTGCATCCCATAACAGGCTTTCTTAAGATCCTCCTGCCCATGCAGGATGATCCCGCCGCAGATGCCATTCCCGTTCAGGCGTTCCTCCTGGAAGAAAAAGCTGTAGGGGACAAAATCGTCATACACCACAATCCGCCTGCTGCCTTTCCAGGAAAAATGATTGTTAAGGAATTTCCCCAGCTTTCTCCGCAGTACTTTCCTCTCCGCAACTGCCCTCAGGTTCTTTCTGCTCTGGAACTCAATCCTGGGCGTTCCCTTCTCATCCACGGACAGCATCCCTACGCCTGCACCGCCAAGTTTCCTGCTCTCTTCCAGTTTCTCCTGAAACTGCCTGTACGGAAGATGCACTGTTTCCTCCCTCCCGACTACTCTCCTGCCCCCGCTGTCGCTGAGCCAGGTAAAATCAACCGTCAGCATATCCTCATTCTCTTCTTTTGCAGACCGGCCAAGCCGCAGCTCCGCAAAAGAATGGATGTCGGAAACGATAGCATGCCGTTCTGCCTCCAAAATCTGCAGTTCCCTGATGGATATGCCGAACCTGTGGGGGGAACGGAACCCTCTTGATACCGTCCACAGAAAAACACAGTCCTCCGATGCCGATAATTTTACCATTGTCCTCTGTCCCATGATATTCCTCCCTTTCAAAAGCCGGGCACCCATTACGGATGCCCGGCAGCCTCTTTATGCGGCCTGCTGCATGGCAGGCGCCGCAAGAACCCTTTTCTTCCACTGTTCCATAAACTTCTTGACTTTCGGGGTAGGGGGATCATTTTTCATGCCCCGCACCTGGACGACTTCCCGTTCCCTCACTTCAATGGTGTAAAAGGATTTTGATTCATCCGCACACTGCCGCAGGAACAGGATAACGCACTCCTTTCTTGCGACACGGTCCACATAGCCCCCGACACAGTGATGCAGCGTATTGCCTTCTGAAATAATCTCATCCGGTGTGGCGGGATACAGGATCTTCATCCCGTCCATCTCAAAGTCCATCTGCCCCGCAATGTCAAGGTACGCCTTCTTAAAATCCCGGCGCATTTTTGCGTCTGCTTTCATCCTGATCCGGTGCGCGACCTTGTCATGGGACTTCTGCAGGTCCTTCGGATACAGTACAAAGCTGTTGCGCATATCATATTTCTGTTTCACGCACATCTCCAGATAGTCCCTGTATTCGCTGACAAGAGCCTGCATGGAAGAATACCTCTGTGCACCGGACTTTGTCTTCCGCAGAGACAGGAAAGAATACTGGCTGTCCATGTAACGCATCAGCCTGTGGGGTGTGATGTGTGCCAATATCTTCAGGACATCCCTTTCCACCTTGTTCTCCCTCTGCCAGAGCAGCAGTTTCTGCCGGTCCTTTAGATTCCTTTGGCAGTATTCCTGAAAGGTCCTTAACATGTCCATATCGGGATCCAGGCTGCGCAGAAAAGGGACATCCTCCGCCATCACCCCCAGCAGCCTGTGGGTCCTGTCCTGTGCTTCATCCAGCTCACAGCTCTGGTATCGGCTGTATGCCAGACCCGTTGCCAGCCTGAAGAAACCTGTTTTTATCAGGTGTTCAAACTTCGGATGTTCAAGATGGGCAGACAGGAATGGCTCCATCTCCATTTCTTCAGGATAATGCCCGTAATATGCCTTGACCGGGCAGTACTGCCAGGGCGTGCCCTCCAGTTCTTTTGGAAGGTTGCCGCAATAGACATGCCCGCACTGGTCTGCCTCAAAATTATACTGCCAATGGCAGAATACCGGCCGGACTCCGTGCCTCCAATTGGTCAGCAGCCCGCCATAAGACTCATAATATGTTTCACACCTGATGCCTCCCGCTTCCTGTTTCTTAACAAACAGACGGGCATTTTCACAGATGATTTTTTCAGGGAGGTCATCCGTTTTATAGATGTAATAACACTTCACGATCCGTATGACTACTTCATCCGGCCCTGTCTTCTGGAGCACCTGGCAGGTTTTACGGTCACGCAGGTATCCCCTGCGCCCCCGCGCTTTCATCGTCACCTCCCGGCCGCAGCCAGGACAGGCTGCCTTCCTGTTATGCCTTGCCCCGGCGATCTCCACCTCCTTCCCGCAGGAAGAACACGTTCCTTTTGCCATTTTCCTGCCTTTCTTATAATCATAAAAAAAGTACGCAGGCATGACATTGTAATGCACCCACTCCCCTATGTCCTGCGGGAGCGGCGGCAGCACCTCCATGCGCTCCATAACCCTGCGTTCCCGCAGGCGCTGCCTTTCCATCCTTCTCTGCTGCTGTATCCCAGACTGTACCCGTGCCAGGAGATGCAGTCCCTTTTTCTCTTTTTCCCTGAAGAACCCCTGAATGCGTTCCTCATCCTTGGAGCTGAAAAAGGCGCATTCCTTCCTGAACGGCCATCCTGCGCCCAGATCGTCAAACGCCGATACCCTCCAGGCAGTCGTGCCGTCCTCTTTCCTGGCAAGCGTCACAAAATCACCCTTTCCCTGAAACACGGTAAATTTCGGCCGGAAATCCCCCTCCACAACCTCTTCCTGCGAATAAACATACAGGACAAGGACCCTATGGTGGTCAATGATCTTAACGGCTGTACGGATGATATATTTAATCTGTTCCGCATAAAGGAGGCCATTGCTTTTAAGGACTTTCAAGTTCCGGTCTGCATATTTCCGGCATTTTCTTCTGTTCAGTTTCAACCTGCTTTCACCTCCGGCGCTATAAGGTCACTGAGCGACATCTGGCCGTCAGCCTCCTGCCCTGGTTTTTCCGCTTTTTTATCCGCCGGCTTTGTGGCCGTGGACTTTTTTGCCGCAGGCTTTTTCTCAGCAGTCTTTTTGGCCTTTGCCTTGGAGCCGCTCTTTCCCGCATAAGGCCTGGGCTCAAATTTTTCTTCTTTTTCCCGGTCTTCTTCCGCATCCGGATCACGGAAATATTCCTCCGCCCACTGGTAGCACAGATCGTCCGGCACATCGCTTCCATATACCCCGTTCTCCGGCTTGATGTCATTATCCTCCATCTCCTGCTGTATAAATTCTTTCGCCTTGCGGTTGATGTAATGGAAACAGTGGATCATGTTCTTGCGGGGGTGCATCACCATGCGGGCAAATCCGGGATCCTCCAGGCAAAGGGTCTGGATGTACTCTGCCACACAGTCCTTCATGTTCCTGCGGGTCAGTTTTTCCGTTTCCGTACCTACCTGTTTCATGGCAGCCGACACAGCGGCATCATCACTCATATTGGCCAGCTGATCCAGCTTCTCCTGTTCCGCCGCCTTTTTGGCCTGCTGCTTTTCTTCCCATTCAGCCTTCCGCTCCGCCTCTGCGGTCTCATGCTTCATGCGCCTGGTTTCCTCGTCGTCCTCCTTGTCAGCATCCGGCGCTGCCTCTGCTGCCTGCGGCTCTGTCGCATCTGTTTCTGCCTCTGCTGTTATCTCTGTCTCCGCTGTTTCCATATCGGCGGTCTCCGGGTCTGCCATTTCGGAATCTGCCTCCTGACCTGTGACTTCCGATTCTGCCGTCTCCAAATCCGTGGCTATCGGTTCTGCTGCCAGTTGCTCTGCGGTCCCCAACTCCACCGTCTCCTGCTCTGTAAACCCCATTTCCGCTGTCTGCGGCCATACAGCCTCCTGTCCTGCAGCCGATGCAAGGGCTTCCATTTCCTGAGGCAGCATCTGCCCAGGCGCCACAGGCAGGGCATCTGCTTCTCCCATATAAACCTCCGCCCCGGATCCTGTCGGCAGCTCCTGATACGGCACTGTGGAAAAATTTCCCGTTCCATACATATTGCCATCCCCTGCTGTCTGCATTACAGTCGCCTGATGTGATCCGACAGGGAACTCTACCACGCAGCCCGCATTGTTATATCCACCTGTTTGCATTACGGTTTCCCGATACTGTCCTGCCGGAAACCCTGCCGCCCCTTGCGTATTGTCATACCCGCCAGCCTGCATCACGGTTTCCTGATAATCTCCGGCAGGAAGCCCTTCCGCTCCCTGCATTTCTCCATACCATGCGGCCCCCGCCGATTCCTGACAGGGCATCCCTGTATGGCCGTTTCCCTGAAACTGGCTGCTTTCCTCAAAAGGGGATGTCCCCTCCAAAGCCTGAAATCCTCTGTTGTTTTCTGCATATATATCCATACCTGTCTCCTTTCAGAAAAAGAGGCACGGAACAGTATCTTCCGCTCCATGCCCCTTGTAAATGTATTGTGTCTCTATGCGGGATTCGGCTTACTGCCCAGCACCCTCCACTTCCCGCCCCGGCATCGGTTTTGCCAGGAACGGGGAAAAACGCACAGGCTCAAAGCCTCCTGTATCCACATAATAATAGCTGCGTTTCCCGTCATCATACAGTTCCAGCACGTCAGAGGGCGCTACCTGCCGCCCCCTGTAGCCTTCCGGCATACTGTCGCTGAATGCATCCCTGATCCGCTCCAGCCTCTCCCTGTCCGTGCTGTCTGCAGCACAGAGCAGGACGGAATCCCACACCAGGCGGTACTGCCCTGCGGGCGGCTGTTCATATCCGGCCTTATGCAGTTCCTTTATCCCTTCAAATGCAAAGGGGATCGGTGCCTGCTCCTTGCCAAAGTCCAGCTGGTAGATGCGGTATTTCTGCAGGAAATCTCTGGTTTCCTGTTCCTCCTTAAGGGTACGTGCATCCCCTGGGTCTTTCTTTTCCTCCTCTCTCTGCCTTTCTTTTCTCCTGAGTGCCAGCCTCCAGTCGTCTATGCCCTTGAAATTCGGATCCCAGGCCAGGCGACGGCATTCCATCCCATGCTCTCCTGCCATGAAATATATCCTGGAGCTTCCCTTTGCAATGTTGGCATTCCTGTACTTGTCCATGTCCTGGGCCTCAATAATCAACTCCGTGCCCTCAGCGGCAAGCATCCTGAATATCCCGTCAATCGCACTTACGTTGTTCGCCCCTGCCGTCGCCACAAAGGAACGGTTCATCAGGCTGTGGGCGATGTCCGCCTTCAGCAGCCCCTCCGTCACATAGACCGTCCTTGCGGGGAATTTCCCCACGAAATGCACCGGGCTCCCGGAAGTGGTGCCCATATCCTTTGAAGATGACGAAAGCCAGATGTATTTTGCCCCCGCCTTGTCCGGCGGGTCGTCCTTATCCCTGATGGGGACATCCAGCAGGATCTGTGCCCCGCGGATCAGCCCGTCCCTGCCCACCGCAGGTATCAGGATGCCTGACGTCCTGCTGGTGAATTTTACGGTCCAGTAGCCTTTTTCGTGCCTGTAGAATCCTGGCACGCCCGCCACGGTACAGCCCTGACTGATCAGCTTTTCCGTCAGGGAGCGGCACAGGAAATAGGGCGGCGTGCTCTTGAACCCGAACTGCCTGATCTGTTCCTCCGTAAGCCCCCGCTTTTCAGACCGCAGATGGCTCTGGTGGGCTGGCGACAGGGTAAGCATCTCAAACAGCCGTGCAAATGTCTGGTGGACTTCTTCCGCACTGGCCCGTGGCGACTGCAGAATGCCCCCCTGCCCCTGGCCGGGGGCTGCGGCTCCCGAAATAGGTGCCGCAGCGGATACTGCTGTCGTTCCATGATCCCCGCCTCCCCAGGATGCCTCCCCTGTGGAGAGGGCGTCCCATATTTCACGGTATGCCTGGGAATTTGTCATGTTATTGAGCCTTGCGTACAGGGCAAGCATCCCTCCGGATTCGCCGCAGTAATTGCAGCGCCATACATTCCTGCCAAAATTCACGTTCATCTTGCCCCGCTTATCCCCGCAGAACGGACAGTCCACATAGGCACTGTCCGCCAGCATGCGGCGCACATTCAGCCGGAGCAGCTCCACCACGGCCATGATTCCAAACGGGAACCCTTGCGGCTGAGAGTCCATTGCCCGCTCCCTCCTTCCTGTCTGCCATCCTCAGACCCTGTATCAGCCTGCTTTCTTTTCCATGTTGTCCAGCATCAGCCTTGCGGCGGCCCGCAGGATGTTGTCCCTGCCCTGATATGCTTCACTCAGGTAGAACTTTAAGCTGAAAGGTCTGTACTGTGCTACCTCGGCAATGGTCTGTCCCCGGCAAGTTCCCGCGCTCACTACCACCTTCTTTGCATCCTCCAGGGTCATAAATTGCAGGATCTCCTCAACAGGCGTTTCCTCCGTATACGGCCTGCCCTCATCTGCTGCCCCGCCTGTGTTGGCGGCAGGTGCAGGAGCGGCGGGCATTTCAGATACGGGCGCTGTCGGTGCAGCGGTATTTGATGTGCTGGACACTGCCACGGTTGAAGCTGCCGGTGCAACAGGTAATTCCTGCGGCATGTATTCCGCCTTTTCTCCAGCTTTCATGCCTGCAGGTGCCACGGGCAGGGTATCTTCCTTATTTCCCGACAACAGGGACATAGCTGCCGCTATATCGGATGTGACAGGCAATTCCCGTGCTTCTGTCGTTATAGGAGGCTGTCCCACAGGCAAAGTTTCCGCATTTACAGGCTGCTGTGCCGCCGTCTGTAGTGTCGATACCGGAACTGCCGCTTTCTGTGATGCTGCAGGTGCTGCCGGACTTATTGCCGCCGTCTGCATCCCTGCCTGTGCGGGGACAGACACCCCTTTCTGTCCTGCCTGAACCGTCTGAACCTGTACCTGTGCTGTCTGGGCAGACTTATTGGGTACTGCTGCCTGAGGTGCCGTAGATTGCCGGACTGCCTGAGGCTGCACTGCCGCCTGCTGTGCGACAATTCTCTGCTGCGATACTGCCGTTTGCTGCTGAACCGCAGACTGTTGTGCCGTTGTACACTGCTGGGGTGCCGCCTGTTGGGGTACTGCCCGCTGATGAGACGTTGTCTGTGCCGCCGCCATTCTCTGCTGGGCTACCGCCGGCTGATGTGCTGCCTGTGCCGCTACCGTTTTCTGCTGGACTCCTGCCTGTTGAGATACTGTCTGCTGCTGGGGTGCCGACTGGACCGCTGCGGTTTTCTGCTGGGGTACTGCCTGTGCCGCTACGGCTTTCTTCAGAACTCCTGCCTGCTGGGGCGCTGCCTGCTGTACCTGCTGCATAACCGGCTGAGGAACTTTGGGCATCTGCATATTTACAACAGGCCCGGCTGCCTGCGGCGCTGTATTTTCCATACTTCCCACAGGGGCAGGCACGAACTGCAGGCCAAAGCCGGCATCCGTCAATGCCTGGTCCATCGCCCTGATCTGCGCACTCTCGATATACTTATCGCCGCCTTCCTCCCTGGTACATGCAGCGGTAAAGCTGGATACGGGATTGGCATCTGTCAGCTCTAGGTACACCTGCGCCTCTATGATGGCAAGCTGTTCCGTGATGCTCAGCCTGTTCAGGCGGATCCTCCCCGTCCTGTGCGCCAGGCGGAACCACAGCTTTTTATACCGGAAATCAAGGCTCTTTTCATCCTTCTCCGCCCCCGGTATCCGCTTCCGGCCCATCAGCTTCAAGGGGTCAAACCCCGGCACCTTATTCAGCGCCGCCACCATGGGGTCACTCTCATACATGGTTACTGTCAAATCACTGCTGCTCATAGTCAAAATCTCCTTCCTTAAAATAAATAAGAGACGGAATGCCTTTTTTCTTCACATTTCATCTCATTTTCCCACTAACCTGCATTTTTTAATTTTTCTTCCACAAACTGCGGCACCGCATCCCCGGCGCTTTTCACAAACGCCTTATAATACAGGCCGATGCGCTCCCCCAGGAGGGTATTTCTCTTAATGTTCCCGTTACGGCTGGCCGCCATGTACAGCAGCCCTTTCTGTCCCACCAGGATCACCTTTTTCTTCGCCCGGGTGATGCCCGTATACAGCAGGTTCCGGTACAGCATGAATTTCTGGGCCGCCACCAGCGGGATCAGCACCACATCGTACTCACTCCCCATGGCCTTATGGATGGTGGTGGCATATGCCAGTGCCACGTTTGCCATATCCTCCGGGGCATACTCCATCTGCCGTCCCCCGCCGAAGTCCATGCCGATGCGCATCCCCTCCGGCGTATCCTTCAGGTAACGGATAAACCCTAAATCCCCGTTGGATACCTTCTTTGTATTCTTTGTCTGCATAATGCGGTCCCCTGTGCGGAACACCCTGCTGCCCAGGCGGATCTCCTCCTCTTCCGAGCGGAATGGATTGAGCCTCTCCCGCAGGCTTGTATTCAGGCTGTCCACGGAGGTCTCCCCGTCTTCCCTGTAAGGGGAGAGGATCTGCACCCGCTCGATGCCGTTTTCTTCTATCTCTTTGCAGTAAAGATTCATCAATGCCTCCGCCGCCTGTTCCTGTGTGCGGCTGTCCACCACCTTGAAATCCTCCCCGTAATACAGCTCGGCGCTGCCCGCGTTGATAAGCCTTGCATTGTGGGCGATCCGGCTGTCTGCCGCCTGCCGGAATATCTCATCCAGCACCGTGACGGGTATCAGACCGCACTGAATCAGCTCCCTGAACACATTCCCCGCACCCACGCTGGGCAGCTGGTCGGGGTCCCCAACCATAACGATCTTTGCCCCCGCCTTGATACGGGTAAAGAACTGCCTGGCAAGCCACATGTCAACCATGCTGAACTCATCGGCAATGACCAGGTCCGCATCCAGAGATCTTTCCTTTATCAGGCTCCCGTCCTCATCCTCGCCGCCCAGGAGCCCAAGCCCGCTGTGCATGGTGCAGGCCCCGTCAAATCCAGTGCTCTCCGCCATGCGGCGGCTGGCCCGTCCAGTGGGTGCCATGAGCGCTATCTTCCCATCCGGGTGCAAGAGCTTATAGACCTCCAGGATGCCCTTAAGCACCGTGGTCTTTCCCGTGCCGGGAGGCCCGGTGATGATGGAAAGGCTGTGCAGGAATGCCGTGCGAACCGCGCTTTCCTGCTTTGCCGACAGACTGAGCCCCAGTTTTTCCCTGACCTCTGCCAGCTGCAGGGTAATGTCCTCCTGTGCCGGCGCTGCCAAAATCCGCAGGGCGATCTGCCTGGCCGTCTCGTCCTCCATGGTAAACTGGCTTACGGAATAGATGCTGTCCTTCATGGATACCACGGTGCCGCCCAGGATGATGCCCTCCAGGACATCCTCCACTTCCGCTTTCTGTACCCTCTGGGCAGAAACCGGTATCCTTTTGTTTAACAGTTTCAGCGCCTCGCACACCAGCGTGTCTTTAGGCAGGAACAGGTGCCCTTTTTCCGCCCGCGCCTTGTCAAGCGCATAGTACAGCGCCCCCTTGATCCGCATGGGGGTGTTCAGCCGCCTGTCCGTGTGCTGCACGATGGCATCCACCCTTAAGAAGCCAAACCCTGAGATCCGGCAGAGCTCATAAGGGTTCTCTTTCAGGATCTTCACGCTGGCAGGACCCAGCTGCTGGTATATCCTCTGCGCCGTTGCCGGTGTCAGCTTAAACGGCGCCAGCAGCGTCATGATGTCCCGCAGGGCGCGGCTTTCCGCATAAGAAGTCTTAATATCCTCCAGCTTGTTTTCCGTGATGCCCCTGACCTCCAGCAGCCGCTCCGGCTGCTTCTCAAGGATGTCCAGGGCATTCACCCCGAAACGGGCCACAATCTCCGCCGCCGTCTTTTCCCCGATGCCTTTTATAAGCCCTGAGCCAAGATATCCCTTTACGCCGTCCTCCGTCCTGGGCACCACCGTCTGCCACTGTATGACCTGCAGCTGCAGCCCATACTTTCCGTCCGTCCATTCACCGTCAAACTCCAGCTCCACCGCATCGGTGCAGGGCAGGTCGTAGCCCACCGCAGTAAACCGGATCAGGTGGTCGCTGTACCTCCTTTTATCACGGGCATCCTCCGGGACTCCCCGGTCTGCCGTCCTGACACGGATCACACAGTATTTGGTTGCCGGGTTACTGTAAACCGTACTGTCATAAGTTCCTATGATACTCACATTTCACCTCATTTCTGCGCATCCTTCTGCGCATTTCCAGTCCACGGATACCTTAACAGGGCACAAGCCTGCGGAACCTCCGCATACCCGCCTGCCCTTCTCTCCGCATGTACCTTTTTTAAGTTCCCAGCCTGCTGTCAGGCAGCTTCCTCTGCGCTGACTTTTACCAGGAATCTCCTGTACTCCGACACGGTCACAAACCGCTCGTAGATCTCCGGGTACTGGATCTTCAGCCTCGACAGGTTGTTCTTGTCCACCCCTGCCTTCCGCACCGGATTATAGGTCACGGTATAATGGAAACCGTCCCTCTGGCATTCGGCGGTGCAGCTTGTGCCCAGCTCCGCGATCAGGATGGCCTTAGCCCGCTGCAGCTCCTTTTCCAGTTCCTCAGAGCGTTTCTCCGCTTTTTTCTTTTCCTCCTGGAGCTGGAGGTAATACATCAGCGTCTCCGTCATGTCCTCGCCAAGCTCCAGTACAGGCGCGCCTGTATCCGCCGGGCCGCAGTACCGCTGCACGCTCCCCAGGATCTGCGCACTGTCCTCCGTATAGGGCGGGGGATTTTTTGCCAGCACATGGTTCTCCCAGAAGTACTGTTCCAGATAGACCATCTCCTGCTCATATGCCATGTCCCGCCTGATCTCCCGGATGATGGACTCATCCTCCGTGTTGCCGTACAGACAGCAGAAAAACACCCTGTCCGCATCCATCACCGCCATATAGTGGCGTCCCTGTGCCTCATAGTACGGCGGCACAGCCTCCCTGCCATCCTGCCACCACGCATCCGTGGCGTTGTAATTGGTGGTCTTGATCTCCAGGATTGCCGTCTCGCCGTCCGGCAGCCGGACAAAGTAGTCCACATCCGCCAGCATAAAGGGATACAGGGGATGCCGGAACATCTTTTTGATCTGGAATATCTCCAGGCCGCTCTTTTTGTAGAAGATCTTTGCCACCAGGTTTTCTAACAGGTTCCCCACCTCCAAGGCCACCCAGTTTTCCGGCTCTTCTTCCACAGGTGCAATATTCAATTTGTCATAATAAACGTCGCGGGCCGTCCGGAAAGGGGATATGCCCATGATGCCCGCCACGTCGCTGCCGCCGATTCCCTGGCGGCGGCAGGCAAGCCATTCCTCCCGGGACAGGTTTTCCGTGTCCACGACCACCAGGGGGCTGTGTCTCGTCCTCTTTTCTGCATTTTCTGGCACCTGTCAGGCCCCCCTTCTCGCCCTGCGCGGGAAATTGGCGGTCCTGCAGGCCACCTGGGGACTGCGGTACTGCCCGTTTATCCCCCTGTTGTACACCTTGTAATCCGGGCGTTTTGGATGCCGTTTCAGCCGACTCCCCCTGTTTCTTTCCTGTCTCATTCTCTCTGCTCTCCTTTCCTGTAAATGGTTTATCCTCAAAGCCGTATCCGGCGTTTGGGCAGGTTCACTGCACACGCAAAAAAAGCGGGAATGACCTTGAAACCATTACCTGGCGTTCATAATTGCTTATGAACCAAAGTCATTCCCGCTATTTTAGATGGCGTGTATAAAATATCAGAATCCACACACTGCGATGATTCTGCTATCACGAATAAAAAAGCCAGCAGACCACCGCCCAAAAGGGCATAGCGATACTACTGGCACAAATACAATCTTTACAACGTGTGCAATGCGGCATTTACTTCCGCTCACAGCCAAAAGGCTGTATCTCCCAAAAGGAGGCGCACAAAAATCAATCACAAGATTAGATTAACGCAACATATGGGGTTTGTCAAGGAATTTCTCAGCTACGGTAAATATGGCGTAAATATAGTTGGCTCTATATAGGAAGTTGTTAATTCTTTTTATGTATTATGCTACGGTTCCATTCTAAATACTTAATTATAAGCACCCGTAACCAATATGACATACTATTTGCATAGCATTTCGCAGTCTAAGTATCCTTAAAAAATTTTATGCTCCTCAATTTCAGATGATACAACTGGCATTTCTGGATAAAGCCAACTATCATTCATTCCATTCTTCAGCATTTGCAATGCAATTTTTTGCGGATTGTTTATCATAATCTGACAGAGACAGTCCCCTGCCATCCAATTGTTTTCCATGGCATCCGGATTTATCTTCAACGACCGCAGAACAGAGTCCTCGGACTGTTCCTGATAAAACGGAAATACTGTAAACACACCCTTTTGGGCCCTGATCCGCTCTGAATGATATGGATGTACCACGCACAGAGGAGCCAGCTCACGGTTTTTCAAAGTATGGCCGTCAGAATAAATACGAGATAGCAGATAATAATATGGCATCATCACGCTCCCACTAATCAAAATTTCCCTCAGCCGAATTCTGTCACGTAGAAGTTCATCATTAATGCTGCTCAGGTTAAAAATATAATCAATATGCCCTGTTTCTTTCGTCTCCGCAAATTCCCCAAATTCGCTGTAATGCTCCATCTGTTCCTCAATTTTGTTTTTGTCATCCTCGTCAATTTTTAAATCTTTCAGCAATTCACTGCGCAGGCCTTTGTTAACTTTCAAAGCCACCATTATACTTTTGTTCAGTTTCTGAGGCTGCAACACCCAAACACACGGACTGCAATTCTGCCGTTCCTTCTCGTGGTATTGTCTGTTGTCTAAAAATGCCTCCACCGCAAACAACAGAGAATGCATACTGGATTCTGACCAGTCAAGCACTCTGGTTTTTATTTGATGGTGCTGCATCACCTCCAGCCATTCTACCCTAGAAGAAGGTTCCGTAGAAAGAAGATGATAGTTTTTGGCTATATAATGCTGTGTACGAATATCCTCCGCATAATGCAAAGTTGTATAACCATCCCATTTCTCTTTCTTCTGAATACGGACTTCTGTGCGAAACAGTGAGGGGATCAATGAGTATCTTGCATTGCCCTGTCCCCTGAACCACAAAATCGGCGGACGGCAAGACTGGCTTTCTGGCATTTCAGCCAATTTCGCCACAGCTTCCATATATTCCCCCAGGCTGTCAACAACTATCTTCTTATATGACATTTTTTTGCTGTACCTCCTGTGCAATCCTTCTCTTGTTGATATAATACATATCAAGCAGGAATTCTATACTCTGACTGTTCATTTCTCCCCGCTTTTTCGCATCTGCCAGAAATCCACTCGGATCATTCTGCCAGCTTCCAATCATTATGCAGAATTTCCCCACTTTCTGCACTTGCGGATCCGCATCTCCGCACATTTCATCATTTAATCCGTTATAATGCGTAACAGCCCTTATATAGTCTTCTTTCAATTCCCTATGAATATCCATGTAATCTATCATACCCGGACTATAATCTATCACTGTTTTCGCAAGCCTTGCCATATTCCTGTACACCTTTGGTCTCTCCAGGCTGTACCTCCCTGGGTCATGCCCGCAAAGTTCTTCGCAGCGTCTCTCCAGATCCGCCAAAATCTCTATGAGTCCATCGTATGGCATCTCCTTAACATACTGATTTTCCACTCCACATTTGTCTTCTCCAAAATTCTTTTCCAAGGCAACTACCGCCTTCTCCAGATGCGAGACTAAATCAATACAGTTGGCCAAGACTTTTTTAGGACAAATATCTTTCTTATCCAGGCACCATTGGAAGAGAAATACATTCACAAGCCGGGCAACGAAAGCATCTGGAAGATTCTTATCAATTGGCCAGTTTGCCGCCAACAGACTCAAATATCCAAAGGACGACAGCTTCAGAACATTACACATCATCATATCAGCCGTTTCCTCGCGGTATTTCCCAATACGCCATTTTACTCCGGCCACTAGTCCGCTTAATTCTTGCTGGAATACGGAAGATAATTCTTTTTCAAATATCTTCCTATTATCTGTCGAATTATAGTCGATTCCCAGCATTCTCCCCATAGCCTCCTGCACTCTTGCAGAATTCCTTGCCGTCTTCCTCCGATCCTCCTGTTTTTCCCATGCCTCACAAAGGCATTCATAGGCTTCTTCGTAAAATGACTTTCCTGAACTACCTCCAGCATCTTTTCGGCTATCCTCTGCCCTTAAACTCTCTTCATAATCTTTATCAACCCAGTTGGCAAAGTCATTAAAAATTTTCCATATCATACAGCAGGGCTCTTCTTCATTATCGCAATAAGCATCCGTACCAAAGTGTTTGATCCAGTCCTGTTGAAAATCAAAATCTGGGGCTGTGGTTGCCATTACCCATTCTTTCCAATTCTTCTTTTCCCAGCTTTGTATGCCCACGTTCGCTCTATGTTGGCATGCACACCCTAGAGCAAGTACATAAGCACATTTCATAATCCGCTCCACCATTACCAATGGCGCATTCTCTTCTGAGATTTTGTCCGTCCCCCCCTGTATAATCTCACCCATCAGTATGATTGCATCGCTATATCGCTCTACCTCGCGAACCATATGGCAACGCAATTCCCTCAGGAAATCCCCGAAGTGTTCTTTCAAATCTGCTACCTGTATCTTTTTCTCCAAGCAATTCTTGAAATCACATATCAAACGCTCCTGAAAGTTATTCAACGGCGCATCTTGAAAAGAGTATTCCAAGCTTTTTTCGCCATTTTCTTTATAGTAATAATGCAAATATGCATTTGTTAAATTGGCCTGTAAAAACTGTACAAACCATAATTCCCTTTCATGAACCCCAAGCTCCTGCTGCATCTTTGTCACTAACTTTTCCGCAGCCTCTCCCATTACCGTATGTACCGCATAACGCAGGAGGGCATCATTTCTTTGCGACACAGGCTCATAGTCATGGTATTGATGGGCATTCTCGTGAAAGAGCGTGACCACCATGGTACGGACGTCCCCCAACTCCATCAGCGTAGGAACACTGACTACCATACAATGCCGTATTTCATTCCTGTCCGTTTCTTCCCAGAGACTTTTCTCCGCTGCCCAATCCTTCGTCACGCCTTCCATAAAAAGCACTTCAACCGACATATCCCCCTGGTGCAACGCAGGAACCACGATTGGAAGCAATTCTCTCGCCTTGTCCCCGGAGTTTGTTAACGGATATTTTTTTTGATAGAATTTCGCAAAGATATCCAGCATTTCACCGTATCCAATCAGAAACTTCTCCATACCCATATTAGACTCAAGATTGTAATTGGGTGTCTGGATGGATTGAAGGTTACGATTCCTGATATACTTTGCATAGCTGTCAAGCGCCTGGACGGATTCTCGAATGTAAACTTCAAGCAGGTTAAGGATATTCACCTGCTCGTTCTCATCCTGCTCCTCCTTATGGTACATTTTGACGTACACTATGATGGAATCTATCACCACATCCAGCTGTTTCAGCAGAGCCGCAGCATAAACCCTTGCATCCGCCGAAATGCTTATACTATAGCAAAGCTGTACAAGTTTTCCCAACAGTTCCGTATATTGCATAAGGTTTTTTCGACGGGCCGGGATTTTGGCAAGCTCTCCCTTTACATTCAAATATTTCTTCCTAACTGCTGTATAAAATGCATTGATTTTGCTTTCCAAAAACCCCTCTTCGGCAAAATCGGGGCTAAAATCCATTTTACAACAGCCATCTTCCTTCGAAAGCTGCACCATCCATTCTTTTTGCGATATCAAACACCGCTCATTGATATATGACAAATAACGCTTATCCATCAAATACATTATGTAGTCCACAATGCTGATATCCTTCTTTTCATCCAGCGAAGCAGCGGTCACTTTCTCACCTGCCTTATACCTTTGTATCTCGGGATATAGGCTGTTGAATTCTTTTTCCTTTATGCGGACGCTGAAATCATACCTTCCGTTTAATCCGAAGATCTTGGTGCCTGGCCATAAATTCTTGCCCTCCAGACTTTGTTCAATCTCCTTTTTCCTGCTCCAGTATAAATTTGAATAGCAACCACGAAGAACAAATTGATCCTCTCCCTCGCTTTGTTGGGAAGAAATGGTGCCATTACTGAAAGTCAAAAGCGTATATGTTTTATACATAACCAGCTTCCGTAATGTGCCATCTGATTTTTCTTTCACCATAGCTCTCTGCCTGATTGCAGAGGATATCTGAAAGGAAGTCTCTACCTCGGTACTCCGGACAGCTATAGCAAAGTCACCTGTAGATAACACCTTAAATATCCGTAGCAAAAAAACAGCCTCCGGATGCTGCTCCCTGAATTGCTCTATCGTTTCATGCAAATCCCTGTAAAGCGCATTTACAATAACCTCTGCAGATGCGCCAGGAATTGCACATGCCATAATATCCGGTATGATATATACCTGTATCATGCTTAGGACAGGCATGGCATCCTCCTGATCTGTCTTTGCAAAAGGATCCCCGCACCACATCCGGCCCTTTTCCTGTTGCAACATTTCCTCATTGAAATACAAGGAATAGCTATGTGCTACGATTTCATCTTCATCCGGCTTTTCAGCTGGCCAAATACCCATGATTGCTGCCAAGGAATTGATCGATTTCTCTACATCTATTGAGTCTACCTGCATTATATCAAAGTAGTCTGTTGCAAGAAAAGATACCTTCGATTCCCTATTATCTTGTTTCTCCCTATCCCGCTCTCCAATTTCTTTCCTTATCAATCGAACTACCCGTACCTCTGCCATCATCGCATTTCCTCTTCTCTTTTCCTTTTACAACCAAAGAAGCTATCGTATATAAGAAATCTTCAACAAAATTTGTGTGAAGACTACTCAATACAACAGCCTCTTACAGTCAGACAATCAACTTTCGTTTCTTATCCGGTCTCCGGTTTCTCAACTCCAAGCCACAACCTCTTCTTAAAGAATACCTTTCCAAACTGTCCAACGACCGTTGGCTATCAGGCACTTGCAACTCTCGTGCCGTAAAGGTATTTACAATGCGGCCTCTTGGTAAATGTTCCTCCATTTTCTCCTCTTTTCCGGGCTGTACCCAATTATATAAAATTTATTATATCCATCTTTTTTAAAATTTACAATACCAAATACAAAATTTTTCTTTATTTCTCCTTATCACTTTCTCCTTATCTTCCATTATAGATTTCCTACATTTTAGATTTTAAACAACTTGTAAGATATTGTCAATAAATATCATCAAAAAACAATAGCAACGCTTACTGACAATTATCGACAAATTTCGACAATTCAAAAGCATCTAAGAGACTTCGTCCTTCCATATTCCAAAATTGCCAAGAACAGCGCAAATATTTATGATGCTACCTTGAAGCTCTCGCTAAAAACTCTTCCAAGTCAATAATACCTACAGATTCTGCCGTATAATCCTCGTAATGATTCCCACAACCACGCCCCGTTCCTCGTCAATCTTCGTCACGGCAAAGCTCACATCGTCCTTTTTACCAGGCGTCCTGTAATCGTAACAGGCATGGGCCACCGCATTAACGCCGTTGGACAGGCGGATATAGACCACGCCCTTATGTACGTCCGTCACCTTCCCAGCATACTTGCTCTGGACACGGCACTTTTTCAGATTCTCATGGTGGGTGTCCTGAGTCACGCTTTTGACATCCGCCTTAACGCCCATGTCCTCCAGACCCTCACGCCGCACGCTCAAAATACGCACCAGCACCTGGTCTCCCACGGAGAAACGCTCGTGGGCATCCCCAATCCAGTCCCATGCCAGATCCCGAGCCATGATGGAGCATTCCACACCAAATATCTCCACCCGGATGACCTTTTCCGCCACGGCGATCACCCTGGCCTGGACAATGCGCCCCTCATAGACACGGTACATCCCCGCCGCATCCGTATCCAGATAGAAAATCTGGCGCTTTTTCAGCATGGCCTCCCTGCGGCTGGCTACCACGCTGCGGGTCTTGGAATCTATGCCCTTCACAATAAAGTCGATCTCCGCCCCCAGCATATTGCCGAGGATCTTGTTCTGGCGCAGCATCAGTTCCGCATATTCCTTTCCGGAGGGGCTGCGTCCCTGGGCCAGGTCAATCATCATCTCCTTTACGGGGATAACGATACGGAATCCCTTATAGTCCACGATCACAACGGTCTTGCCGCTGTCCGTCTGTTCAATGCCGCCAAGCTGCCCGGTCAGTATCTTGCGGGTACGATAGGCATTGTGGATCTCATGCCAGATAATATCCTCCCTGATGCTTTCCGTCTCCACCTCCCCGCGGCTCTCCAAGGTCAAGACGGGGGCCTCTGTCTTTCTTGTCCTGGGTGTACGGCGGGAGGTGACCATGTTTGCCTGTCCTGTGGAAGATCCTGCTATTTCTGCCTGACTGTTCCCTGCTGACTCATCCGCTGTTTCACTGTCCTGCAGTTCCTGCGCATCACTGTCAGTCTCCGTCTCCTGTGTATCTCCCAGCATTTCTTCCGCCAAATCCCCGCCGGACAGATCCTCGCCCTCAATAGGCGCATCCTCGTCTAAATTTCCCTCTACAGTCTGTTCCTCCGTTTCCTCCACAAAAATTTCCCCCACAGGGTTATCTCCTTCCCCGAAATCCTCTCCCTCTGCGTTCTGTCCTTCCGCCCTTTCTACAGAAACTAATTCCGTGGAATCGTCCTTCGTTGCGGTCTGGTTTCCCGTAAAGGTTTCTTCCACGGAATCATCTGCCGCAGGTTTCTCCGTGGCCTGTTCGCCAGTTTTCTTCCTGCGGGAAGTGCGTTTCGGCTTTTCCGGCTGTCTGTCTTCTGCCGTTGTTTCAGGCGCCGTCTCAGGAGCCGTTCCGGCATCCTCCGTGCCACTATCTTCGGTTTCTGCCGCTGCCTCCCCAAACATCTCCTCCTCAGAAAGCTCGGGCAATCCGTCCTCCTGCCCACCCGTTTCCTCCGGCTCCTGATCCATGCTCTCCAGCAGTTCATTCAGATCCATGCCGTCTCCATCCGCCGCAGCATCTCCGGCTGACAGCATTTCAGCGCCATCCAGTCCCTGCATTTCCCTTCCCATCCCTTCTTCTGTTGTTAATGTTTCTTCCGTTACTTTTTTTCTACCTGCCATTTGATTTTCCTCCTTCTTGGTCTAGGACATGATAGTTTCCTTATCAGTTACAATGATACCGGCCTGGCCGCTGGCTTTAGGAGCAGGTGCCCCCGGTTCTGCCGGCCTTGCCCTGGCATCCGCTGCTTTCGGTATTTCTGCCTTTGAAGATTTTTGTGTCCCCGCCCTGGCAGTTTTCTGAGCCCCTGCCTTGGATGCCTCTGTTTTCGATGCCCCCGGCTTGGCTACCTTTGGTTTCGCCTCTCCTGATTTTGTTCCCTCCGCTTTTGCTTCCCTGGGCTGGACTGCCTCCGCTTTTGTCCCACTTGATTTTGTCCCCTCTGCTTTCGGCTCCTGGGGCTCAGCGGCCTCTGTTTTAGAAACATCTGCCTTTGCTGTCTCTGCTTTAGATGCACCTGCCCTTGACCCACCCGCTTTTGCCGCCCCTGCTTTTGGCTCCTTTGACTTCGCTCCTGCAGTTTTCGGTTCTTCCGACCCGGAGTTATGTTTCCCCGCACCCTTCGCCGCCTCTGCACCCTCCATCTCCAGCCTGCGCCACTCCGGGACATAGGCAGACGCTTTGCAGGAATGCAGGAGGGGATAATCCGGATGCTTTGAGTAATCCAGCTTGTCCACTTTCAGGATCTTCTTACCCCTGATAATCACCAGCGCCTCGTCAATGGGCAGCCGCAGCACTTCGTCCGGCGTCAATACCGGGCGTTTCCCCACGCCGCTGGTCTCGCGGTACTCCGGCGTATAGTTGGAAATGCGCCAGGTGCCCAGCTGCTTTGCCTTGCTCGTTACCGCCACGCTGGCAAGGCCCGTCCGGGAGGAAACAAACTCCGCCGTCAGCGGATCCGTACAGCCCAGGAACAGCTGCACGTCACAGTTGCCGAGGATCTCCTGCCAAAGGTTCTGCGGATAGCGGTTCTGCAGCCCCGCAAGGTTCTGGAACACACAGGACATGGAAATATTCCTTGACCGAATCACGCTCAGGCGCCGGGAAAGGTCAGGGATGGTGCCGCAGGCGGTCAGTTCCTCCCCCAGCACATGGACGGGCACCGGCAGGACGCCGCCCTCGCAGTTCCTGTCCGCATAGCGCACCAGCTTGATAAAGGCAAAGGACAGGAACAGTGAGGCCAGGAAATCGAAGGTGCTGTCCTGGTCGCTTGTCACCAGGAAATAGGCGCAGCGCTGCTGCCCCGGCAGCTCCAGGTCGATTTCATCCCGCGCCGTTATCTTCTTGATCAGCTCCGCCTGAAATACCTGTAAACGGCTCCCAAGCCCGATCACTACCCCGCCCCGCACGGAATCCGACGCCTGCTTGAACAGGCTGTAGGGCGCTTTTGCCGGGTGGCGGGCAGGAAGGACCTCAAAGAGACTATCCAGGGCATTTTCCGAGCCAAGGGTGATGAGCCGGTACACCTGCCCCATGTTCCGATTCTCCGGGGGATACCCCTGGTCCACATACAGCACCAGCGCTTTCAGAAGATTCATCTCCGCAGAGTCCCAGAAGTGATCCCCCTTGCTGCCCACCATGGTATTCTTGATGATGACATCCACGAAAAGCTGTGCCATCAATTCCTGCCCTTCTATTTCAGAAAGACAGTTCCAGGAATCCGAGTTCTCCGGGCTTACCAGGTTGAACACCTTCACCACATAGCCCCTGTCCCTGAGATACTCGCTGGATTTCTCATACAGTTCCGATTTGGGGTCGCAGATGATGAGGGATTCCCCACGGGCCACCCCCTGCAGGATGCGGTTCATGCAGAAGGACCTTGTCTTCATGCTGCCGCTGGCGCCGTACACAGCAAGGTTGCTGTTGAGCCTTGACTTCTCCGGCAGGCAGACCGCCTTCCTGTCTAACAGCCCCAGCACGACCCCATGATGGTGCCGCAGATCAGAGACCACCTCCAGGACGCCGGCCATCTCCTTTTTTCCCATCCAGCCGGAAGTGCCGTAAGTCCCCTTTGCGGAGTATGTAAAATTCCGCTCCCCGTCATATTCCCCGGCGTCACTGTACCCCATCCGCATGACCATGACCAGCAGCACCGCCAGCAGCCCGATGCAGATAAAAATGCCATAGATCCCATAGGGCGGCGTGACCGCCGCACACAGGCAGGCCATAAAACCGGGGGATATTCCAGACGGGGAAGTCCCGTCCCCCGGAATGCCGCCCCCCTGTTTCCAGACTGCGTAATTCCCGATAAACTGCGCCAGATAGCCTCCCGCATACAGCACCGCCAGCAGGGCCGCCGGCGCGGCTATCATGGTCTTCCATATCCTTTTCATATCTCTGGGTAAAACCTCCTTTCAAATTTTTCAAAACTGATGGCCTCAAATGCCGCCAGGCCTCCGTAACAGCGCTCCAAAACCTCCCGCTGGAAGTCAAAACAGATCAGTGTGCCATGCCGTTCCTGCAGCTGGAGCGCACTGCAGAAACGGTGGATGCGGGGAATGTCCGGCAGATACCCGAACAGCACCGGGTCCCCGTTCCCGTCCAGGGCGTCATTTTCTATAACCCCGCTGGGATTTCCCGCACATAACCCCTGGGACAGGATGCGGTCAAGTTCCTCCCTCCTGTCCCTGTCACACAAAAGCCTCAGCATCACCTCCCCTTTGTGGTCGTTTGTCAGGTAATAAAAATGCCCATAACTGCCATCCAGCAGGAAAAAGCACCTTGCTCCGCTGTCCGCGCCGGAAAGGATCTGGAAGAAAGGCTCCAGGCTGTCCCCGAACAGCAGCCCGCAGACATCCTCCGGCGCATACCCCAGGCTATTGCCCCCGCCGCAGAGTGTGACCTGCATCCATGCCTTTGCCCTCTGCTCGGCCCGGTAATCCCACTTCGCCATGTACGGGCCGCTGTTGTAGGTAAGGAAAATCCCATCCAGTGAAAGCAATACCCCCGCCATGCGGGAGCCCTTGATCTTTACCGCCTCGATTCCTACTTCCTTGACCTCACGGGAGCTGTAAAAGGCGGCTCCCTCCGGCTTTCCATCCAAAGTCCCGTCCGGCACAAACACCCTGGGCTTTTCATCCCTAAAAATCGCCACGCCGGCATTCAGCATCGCCATATAGACCTCGGCAATCCGGTGCAGGCGTATCCTCCTGGTGACCTCGCTCTTTAACAGGCTGGTATCCACGTTTCCCGTGAGGTAAAAGGAAAACCGCTCCGGATTGTCAGAGAGCAGCGCCGTCCTGGCCCGCCTCCCCAGCCTGTACCCCCGCAGCTTATCCCGGTAATAGACCCGCAGGAGCCTTTCTTTCTTCAAAAGCCACGTGACCGTGTCCTTATAGCTGGTGCTGCCGGCAAGTCTGTAGACCTGTTCTGCCGGGAACTCGCCGCAGACAGCTACCAGCTCAAGCAGCCGGTAAGCCTGTGTGTCCTTCTTTGGGAAATAACCTCCATCTTCCCCCATGACCGCCTCCTTTTCGTGCGTTTTTTACCGTAGCGGCTAAAGACCTCGGTAATCCCGCGCCTGAATCCGCACCCGCAAGGGCGCATTTTTGCAGGTGTTCCACCCTGTTTTCACATATCAGGAAAAACAGGGGCCAAAACCCTCAAAAATCTGATATGTTTTTCAGCTGCTTTTCCCGTTCCGAAAGCCACTTCCCAAAGCGCCCCTTCTCCATGACATAGATACGGGTGCAGTCCTTCTCCCCCCGCTCCGTGGTATTGTATGCGTCACACAAAAGCCCGCTGTCGTCCAGCATCACATACAGCGCCACCGTGTCCAGGATCTGCTTCTGCTGCAGGTTGTCATAGTCCAGCAGGCACCAGTCCGGCAGGTCATGCCCATAGACATGGGAGATGCAGATGACACATTCCCGGAACCTGGGGGTGGGATGTTCCGCCGCATACCGCTCCAGCGCCGCATGGAGCGGCTCTGTCAGAAACAGGCTGCTCTGGCGGGTCTTCTTTCTGGGCAGGAGCCGGGGCAGCGTCACCTCCAGGATACCGTCTGCATAGCCGATCTCTATGTCGTGTACTTCACCTGCCTTTATCAGGTAATCCCTCTTGGGGACGCCCGTGGATGCAAACAGGAGGTTCCTTAGCCTGCAGGCGATCCCTTCCGCCCGCAGCGCCGCCTCCGTGGAGATGATCTCATAGTTTTCCGGATACCGCTGAATATCCAGTGTGTCCATGGCGCAGATGTTATTGTTCAGCCGGGAGAGGCTGTTCAGGATCTCCCCCACCTGCGCGGAAATCATTTTTCTGTCCAATATCTAATTCCTCCATTCCGTTACCGCTTATTGCGGTTTGTTCCGCTCTTGTACTTATGTTTGATATATTTGCCAAGCAAAATTTTTGCCAGCTTTTATGTCAATGCGCAGTCCTGCAAAAACTATTAACAACAATAAACAAACTAACAGTTTCTTCGATATGCCAATCGCATTGCATTTTCTGTTACGAAACTGTTTGTAGGTATCAATCAGGCTCGGCTTGCCTGTAATAGCTTACTTTCCCGTCAGACTCCACCGTACAAAAGCCCGATATATCAGGGAAATGCAGTAAAGGAATCTGCCCTGCATCCTCCACCAGCACGATGCGGCGGCTCTCCCCCTGCCGGCACTGTTTCAGCGCCTGTGCCACCAGGGCCTCCTGCCCTTCAGACACATAGACCACCTCGTACATCCTGCCCGCCGAGAAGAACACCAGCTTTACCGGGAAGTCGCCGGGGGAATGGTACTCCACACGGTCAATAAAGTCCAAAAGTACCCACACGGAACGGACCAGCCCTGTATCGGTGCCCCGCATATGTTCCCCCTGGGGGAAATAGCCGCCCGTCTCAGCCGGGGCAATACGCCCCTGCCTCTGTAGATGTGCTAACAGGTTCCTGACCTTTTCCTCCCTGCCCGGATGGAACCGGGCAAGCTGCCCTTCCGACAGGCCGGGGTACATGGAAACCTCCCGCAGCAGATCAGCCGCCTCCTGCCCGTATATGTCCGCCCTTGTTTTCATGGCATCCTCCTTCCATTGCGTAATCCATGCGTATTTTATGCGTAATCAAAACCTGCTTTCCTACCGAATGCGTATTCCGTGCGTAAACTATACGCATTTGAATTTCCCTCACCCTTTCCGCATCCGCTCCACGATGTCCTTCAGCTCCCGCCTGTCCGTAGTAATCAGATCCTTTTCCAGGGGGCTTGCCTTAAACTCCACCATGATGTTATTGTTGTTGGTGCTGATCAGCCCGTTGCCCCGCTCAAAGTGCGTGACCTCCAACACCTCCGCATCCGACAGGTGGAGTGCATCCTGGACGCGCTGGGCCTCATCGTCCTCCAGGTTCAGGATGATCTTCGTCTTGGAATTGTTGATGATTCCTTTCCCGAAACGCCCCTCATCCAGGTTGAAGAAGTCATTCAAGTCCTGGCTGGCGCAGATGGCGGAGCCGCCGTAGCCCCGTATGGTCTTAAAAATCTCCAGCACAAAATCCCCTGCCATGCGGGTTCCCGCCGCCCCTGCCCCGGATAAGAGCTGCCAGCACTCGTCAATGAAGATCGCCTTTTCTTCCGTCCGATCCTCCTTTGCCCGGTCCCAGACGAAATCCAGCGCCACGAACATCCCCACCGTAAGCAGGTCCCCCGTCAGGGAGGATATGTCCAGCACCGTGTAACGGTTATCCAGCGATACGTTGGTCTGCTGGTTAAAGGTGCTGGCAGAGCCGTTCACAAGGCGATTTAAGATCACTGCCATACGCTTGGTCTGTGTATATTTCTTCAGGATGGCGTACAAATCGCCCAGCACCGGCATTTTCCGGTACTGCCCAGGATGTTCCGGGTCTTCCAGGGAAGCATTGTCGTGGGTGATGCCCTTCTGCCCGTAGGCCAGCACCAGGGCCTCGTCCAAAAGCTGCCGTTCCTCGTTTGTCATGTCCGGGATCAGCAAACTGAAAAAGATGTGCAGCCGCTGGATCTTCTCCGCCAGCTCCGAGAGCCGGATGCCGGGGCCGTCCAGCAGCTCGTTCACCGTATGGTCCACCCGGCGTATCTCCATCACATTGATACAGTGTGGGCTTGCCGGGGAGATCTGGATGAACTCGCCGCCCACGTTGGCGCAGGCCCGGTGGAACTCATGCCCTTTCAAGGGGGCAATGATGTAGATGGGGATGCCCTTCCGGCGCATCCGCAGCGCCATGAGCTGCATGGTAAAGGTCTTTCCTGCGCCGCTGGTGCCCAGGATCGCCATGTTGGCATTCTTATAGACGGCGCTGTTGAAAATGTCCACGATGATGAGGGAATTGTTATATTTATTCACGCCTAACAGGATGCCGTTGTCGTCACACATCTCATAGCTGGTAAAGGGATAGCAGCTTGCCGCACCGCCGGTCAGCAGGTTGCGCCTGCTCTTTTCATACAGCCCCCGCTCCATGGCCGCCAGGGGGAGGCTTGCCAGGAATGCCTGTTCCTCCCGGAAATGGCAGGTACTGAGCCGCATATCCTGGGATGCCAGCAGTTTCTTCATCTCGTTCACCTTCCACTCCAGATCCTCTTCACTGGAAGCGGTGACGGTAATAAGCAGGTTCAGAAAATAAAAATCCTCATTGTTCGCCAGTCCCTCTTTCAGGAAATAACCGCCCCGGATGGCGCTATCTATGTCGTCAAAGTCCGTGTTGGTATCGCTGGCATCCTTGATCCTGGAGCGGTTGATGCGCAGCTGCTGCCCCACCTTCTGGACGATCTGTTCCTTTGGCTGCCTGGAAAGGAACATATCCAAGTCGATCCCGTCCCCTGCGTTGACGATCAGGCTCAGCCACCCTGCGGGCACCTGCACCCTGTAACCGTCCGAGGGAACCAGGAGATAGGCATAATAAAGCCCGTCAATGCAGATATGCCTGCCGTGGGTAAAATCAATGCTGCCCGGCGAAAAGAACTCCCCCGCAGGGATCTCATCCACCTCGCCCTGCCTGCCGTTCTCCCTGTATTTGTCAATCACCTCCCTGACCCGTTCCGGCAGGGGCTTTTCTGCGCTCTCATTCCGGCAGAGCAGGTTATAGAGCACGTCCACGGCGAACTCATCCTCATTTTCCGGCACAATGACCTCATTCCCGCACTGGCGCAGGTAATTGGCCGCCGTATGGACTGCCCCCTGCAAAAATGCGGCAGCCTCCCCCTCATCATCGGAGCGTCTGGCATTCCCCCAGGGCTCATATTCAAAGATCAGGAAAAACCGGCGCGTGACCGCCTCATGAGAGCTGATCTGCTGCACAAACCGCAGGTAATCCTCCTGCATGAGCCGGCACTGTTCGTTAGTCTCCCGTGCCATTTCCTTCTGCACCGTGTCCATGTGCCTCCCAATGTCCGCCTTGCGGGTCAGGACCTTGAACTGCAGCCTGACAGGGCTCACCTTCAGGTAGGACACAAAGGAATAAATGATGTTCCTCTGTTCCCTTGCGCTCCGCAGGAGGAAGTTGATGGGCACGACCTCCACGATCTTGACATAGTGGTGGTCTTTTGTATAAATGATGCCGTTTGCAATCCTGGAGACCGGCAGGTAATCCGCTACCGGATTCAGGCAGGCCGGCTGCTGCTCCCGCAGGGGTAACGGATGCAGACTGCGCCGCTCTGCTTTTGCTGCATAACCACGACTCTTTTTCCTCGTTGTCTCCGTCGTTGCTTCCGCCGCTTTGCCCGAAACATCCCTGGCTCCTGCTTTCCCCGTTTTCCCCGCCGGGCGGAGTTTCTGGCGCAACTCATATCCCTTTACCTGGTCAAATTCAGCAGGGAAGTCTTCCTTCGGGCGATTTCGGCTCTTTTTTTCCGCAGCCTGTCTGGCTGATTGTCCCGCCTGTGTTTCTGCCCGAGCACCCGACACCTTCGTTCCCGCCCACTTTTCCGGTTTTGCCTTCTGCACCGTCTTTGCAGCTCTTTCCTGTCCTGCGAAATCCTCCGCCTGAGTACAGGCGTCCCCGCCCACAACACGGCGGTTTTTCAAGTATTTTATAAAAATCACCAGAAAGGAAGACAGGCTCTCCCCAGAAATGCCGATCAAGGCAAACAAGGCAATGGGCAGCACCGTCAGGCACAGCACAATAATCTTCGCCGTCAGCCCCAAGGGCAGGAATACACAGACCGGTATCCCCACAGCCGCAGACAGGATGCCCGCCTCTATCACATTCCTTGCCTTGAACATCCCGCCGAAAAAAGTGCCCGTGTCTACAAAATTCGGCGGGATGATGTATGTATCATTTTCGTTTTGATTGCTCATATTACCTCTCATTCTGTCCAGAAACCTTAGGTTTCTGAAACCTATAGTTTTGGAACAATGTGTCCATTCCCTTTTAACCGATGATCCAAAAAGGCCCTCCGGCAGCGGCGCCCCGGCTGGCCTCCCGCAGGATCACGGACAAATCCCACATCTGCCCGCTCCTGTTGTAACTGGCCGGGTCAGCCACCAGAATCTTCCCGTCCTGCACGCCCCTCAGCACAATAAAATGTCCCGACTTTGTAAAGTGTCCCTGGGACATGATCGCAACCACCAGCTTCCCCTCCGCCAGCGCATCCAGTATCCTCTGGGGCTCTGCCGCCGTACAGCCGTACACATTCAATCCCCAGCTCCTTGCGGCGGCGGGGATCAGCGCATGGTAGGAGCCGCTGTCCTTGCACCAGTAACCGTTTAGATAGGACCATTCTGCCATAGCCGCAGGGTCAACCGTCCGGTCTGTGAGGGAGGACACCACGATTGCCATGGCAGTAGGGCCGCAGCCATGACTGCCGACATAATCGGTGCCGTAGGGCTTACCTGCATAACGCTCATCCAGCTGATTATAATAGACCACCTCTGTCACGCCATCCGTAAAGCGCACATCCCCCAGGGAGGGAATGGATTTCCCGTCCCATTGCGTGATCCCCTGCATCATGCCGTCACCCAAGAAAAGACTCAGGTTCTGGGCATAGGAATTGGCAAGGGCCATCTGTTCCCCGTCCAGCCTAAAGACTTGTTCGGAGAAATAGGCTTCCCCGTTATAAGCAATGGTATAGACCCGCCAGTCTTCCGTAACAGAAACCTCTTTCCCGGTAGCCGGGTCCGTTTCCGTCCTTGTCCGCGATTCTTCTGCCAGCGTGTAAGAGTACAGATGGCTTTGGCCGGCACGCAGCGTCCTTTCCATGTCTGGAATGGAAATACCGGCATAGTCCCCGCTCTTATAGGCGCAATACATACCGATGAACTGGTTGGCATTATAGAGGGGGCTGCCAGCATAAGAGGTAATGACCTCCATTTCATCTGCCCCGGAGGATGCAAAGTCTGCCTCGATCTGTTCCATGGTATCCTCCAGGCCCCCGGACATGATCCCGTCTATGGCGGCGGTGATCTCTGCCACATTTTCCATGATGGCCGCATTGTTGTTCAGGATCGGCGCATCGGAAAAAGCCGTGGAAGAAAAAGCGTCCGCCAGGCCGCCAAAGATCACGGCAGGAAGTGACACCACAAATACCACCGGGATCAGCAGTAACGCAATGACAGCGATGATGACCTTTCCCACCAGCCTGCGGTTTTCCCAGAGCGCACCGGCAACGGCACCATAAGGCCCTGCGGCTGCGGCGCCTTTGGCGGCTCCCGATACTGCCTTACCTGCCTTCATGGCACCCCGTACCATGTGTGCGGCGGCGCGTCCTGTTTCCAGGGTCTCCTGCAGACCGCTTTTCTTTTCGTTTTCCATGACTACATCCGCTCCCTTCTTTTGGGCGGCTGGGGCAGTTTCTTCACAATGGACTCCTTATAGGCAATGGAGCCGTCCGGCGCCATATACGGGGACTTGTCCACCGCATCCTGCGCATACTGCTTGTACCAGGAGCTGCCATCCGCCGCCTGTATGGTGGTATAGTTTCCCTCCGGAGCCGCATACTGGGCCGCATGGTACATCCCAAAGGCAATCCCCTGGGGATGTTCCTCTGAGGTCTCCGTCCCTGTGATACGCCCGCCGCCGATCTCCACATCCGAAAAGACGGGCACCTGCCCGGCATTCTCCCCCAGGGCGGTATAGCCAAGATAGGACTGGAGCGCCCGGGACGCCTCCGGACCGCTCATAAAGCCAAGCTCGGCAATGTTTCCTGCAGCCACGGTCCCTATGACGTTGTTGGCAAAGCTGCCGCCCTTGCTGACGGAGGAAGCGTAAATATGGCTGCCAATCCCCCCGCCAGACTTCCCTGAGAAACGGCTAACGCTTGTTTTGGATGAGGCAGTCGCCGACTTGACAGCGCTGTTGGTAATGCGGCTGCCCACGATCCCGGCAAGCCCTCCGGACATAAACCCTTTGGAGCCGGCATTCGTGTGGGAGGAAACCTTGCTGTGGCCTCCGCCGAAGTACTGGCTGGAGAAATTCTTCAGCCCTCCTATCCCCCTTGCCGCGATCATCGCCTCCGCCAGCATAGAGCCGCCCGTGTGTCCCACATTGATCCCAAGGCTGGACATGAAGGAATCTATCTTCTGAGACACCTTCAAAAAGGCAATGGCACAAAGAAACCAGATCAGCACATTTCCGGATGCGGTCGCCTTGCCCATAGCGTTCACCTGGGCCTGTATCTCGCTTTCCGTCATAGCAAAGACAGGCTGGCAGAACGAAAAGCAGAGGACAGCCGCTGAGCAGACCGCAAGCATGATCCGCCTGAATTTTTTCATTTTTTGCATTATGATCTCCTTTCCTGCCGCAGCCCGGAAAAATGGGCGCAGGCACAGATTTCTGTAAAAAAATTTTTTCCCATCAGTCTAAAGCGAAAGCGGGTTAGCAAGAAAGGCCCCCACCATGGATGTAAACAGCCGCAGGCACCAGGCATTCATGATCAGCAGGAACACCTGCCCGCCGAACATCCGGCACCACGACTTAAAGATATTGGATGTGCTCTGGGACGCCCCCATGGAAAAGGCCACAGGCGCCGTATAGACCAGCACCCCCAGCAGCACATACCGCTCCGCCGCCTCAAAAAGCAGCTTGATATAATTCCACGCAAGGATCAGCACCAGTATCAGCGAGATCAGCGCCACCGCCCCATTTGCACACACGCCTACCACCGCCAGGATGACGGAATTAAAGCTTGCAAAGTCAAGCGCCGGGATGGCAGAGGTCAGTATCCAGTCGTAAGGCGTTCCGCCTATCTTTAAGACCGTCCCTATGATGTCATCCGAAAAATAGGCCAGCAGGATAAACAGGACTGAGCGGACGCTCAGCTTTACGGGATCCTCCGCCTCTATCCCCGCGCCCAGCCCGTAGTTCTTGAACAGCTGCCATACCCAGTTCAATAAAATAATCCCGATGGAGAGCGCCACAAAGACCTCATACAGGGTTCCCGCCGCCGGAAAGTAGCGCAGGAACACGGACATATCACACCCCAGCGCACCCAGAACCGAGGTTGATACCAGATCCAGGCCGTGCATCACCTGCTCTGCGATCCACTCCACAATACCGTCTAAGATACCCACACAATCACCCCTTTCTTAGCCTATGGCGTAGGCGTCCATTTTCCGCCGGTAAAGAACGGAGTGACATAAGCCATGATGAATCCCAGGCCATTCAGCACCACCCAGGTGACGCAGATCCTCTTTAACCATGCACGGCTTTCATCCACCGTGCGCCCTGAACGGGAGAAATTCATCAGCAGCAGCGCCACGGACGCCGTCACAATGGCCGCCACCGTGGAAATAATGACGATCTGGTTATACACGTCCTGCATGATCTCGCTTGCCTTTGTCCACACATCCGTGGCGGCATATACCGGCTGTGTAAAGGCCAGGAAACCCATACCCGCAAGAAACCCGCAATAGGCTACATGCGCTATGGGTATCCTGCGGTGCCTCCCCCTGTCTGTTTCTTTCTGAAACTTGTCTGCTCTTTTCTTCAATTTACCAACCTCCTTATGATTTTTGGGCAATCTAGCAGAGCACCCGCCAGCTTCAGCTGACATTCTTCCTTGGGGTGCCCGTGTGCATAAAGAAAGGCCATGCCCTTTTATGTGACATGACCTTTCCCCGGGCAGAAAAACAGCACCCTGTAAAAGGTGCCGGATTCTGCCCTGATTTGTTTTGGGTACAATTTTCAACATACACAGTTTAACACACCGGTATTTGCGGTTAAAGAGCAAACCCGTGCCAATTTCATGCCTTTATGTGCCATTTATGTGCCAGACCCCGTTTCCGGCACAAATTTCTCCAGAATCTCCATGCTCTCCTTGGAGGTATACCCCCACAGAATGGAGCTTAATGCCTCTATCGCCTCCTGCCTCCTGCGGTAATAGGTGCGGAAGCTGATGTCCCGGATATGGGGGCGCAGCTGCTCCACAATCTCCTCCACGTTCTTCATCTGCTGTGGGGAAAGGAATGTATAGTACAGGAGCCAGTAGTAGGTCTCCCCGTTCTTATGCTTGTTCCTGAGCAGTTCCACGGAGCTGTCCAGCAGCTTTATCATCCGGTTGCTGCGCTCTATGCACTTGGCATGGTGTTCAATGTCCCCGCCGGCAATGTCCGCCCCCGCCAGGTACACCGATTCCAGGAAATCCTCTATGGAACTGCCATACTCAATCTCAAACCTGTTCCTCACCTGCTGCACCGAAAGCTCCAGGCTCCAGACCACATCCCTGTATTTCTTCAGCAGTTTCCATGTATCGTGATACAGCGGATTCTCCGCAATGTTCATCTCCCTCTGTTTCTTCGTCATTCCTCATCCCTCCATTTCCTTCCCGCCAGCAGACGAGAGCGTCAGTTCAAATGTATAAACCTGCCTGCCATTTCCGCAGCAGACCTCCATCACAATATGCCTGTCCGATGCTCCGCGCGAGCGGCATAAATACTTTCCCTCCCAGTCGTCAGATAAAGGATATAACTTGTACTTAGCCTTGGGGCACCGGAAACAGGAAACCCCTTGTGAATCAAGGATTTCCGCCACCTTCCTTACCAGGGCCTCCATGTGTGATTTTGATACGCTGGACAATCCTTCTGAAACGCACACCTTCGGCTCCGGGATGGCATTCTCTTCCACGGCATTGCCACCACTCTTGTCCGGCAGACTGATCTTAATATTCAAACTCATTGCGACCTCCTCCTTATCAATCAGGACATCCGAAATCTGGAACATAGTGGACAGGTAATTCTGCAGATAAATGACGCTGCCCTTCGTGCCTGGAAACGCCATCAGCGATATATAGCCCTGCCTTTCTAATTTTTTCAGCACCCGGCCCACGGTAGATTTTGAGATTCCCCAGCGCCCGGCCAGCTCACTGTAATTCACCAGCGGGCTACCAGTGCCGTTGCGCAGGTAGACCACCGGGCCTGCCTCCGATCCTTGCACCTGCCCATCGTTATAGACGGTAGACAGCCACAGGTCCAGCAGGATGTCCATCTCGGAACACCGTCCGGCGCCCACCATCTCCATCGCCACCGTAAACGGCATAAAGAAAAAGCCCGTGTCCTTCTGGCATGGGCAGTTGTAATCCAGCACCGTGTTATGCTTTTTCCAGTCCCGGATCTTATACTTGACCACCTTTCCCCGCCCCAGGGGCAGGTACGAGATCAGGTTCCTTTTCTGCAGCTCGTCCAATATGTCAAGCGCCTGGTGCTGGA